>ENA-ORNZ01000172-ORNZ01000172.1-human-gut-metagenome-genome-assembly--contig:-NODE-172-length-97067-cov-5.624634_pt1 | contig 97067 bp, 89 predicted proteins | sample MGYA00242124_ERZ509040 | MGnify/ENA primary metagenome ERZ509040 (study PRJEB26280, sample SAMEA2338733) | human gut metagenome | biome: human gut; feature: human-associated habitat; material: faeces... | reverse complement strand
AGAGCGTCGCCTTGGTAAGGCGGAGGTCACGGGTTCGATTCCCGTCAGCAGCTTTATTTTTTTGCTCTTTTCATAAAAAATGACGCAAATCTCTTTCCATCGAGATCTGCGTCATTTTTTATTAAGTGTTTTTATTTGATTGTAATGGTAATAACCTTTGATTTCTTACCATAAATGCCTTTGCCTGCGGCTGTCACGGTAATTTTATATTTTCCTTTTGGTGTGCGTTTCCTGATGGTTACCTTTCCGTTTTTGGCAGCTTTTTTTACTGTCAGTGTTACAACTTTGCTTGTTTTGGCATAAGCTTTGGTCGCGGATGCTGTAATAGTGATCTCCTCATCTTCCATTTCTCCGGCAATGTCTTCTACAGAAACAACTGCTGCCTCCTCCTGCACCGGTATGTCCGCCGCAAGGACATCTCCGCCTAAACTCATGGTCATCATAAGAGAAAGACCCAGCGCTGCTATTCTTTTGCTTTCATTTACTCTTATCTCCTTCCTGCATAAAGCATATTTTTATATAGTAAGTATGGATTCCCCCCGGTATTGCCGAGCAGTATTTCCATATAAAAATACTTTCTTCCACAAATGCTTTTCTTTTTTATAAAAATATTTTTTCTTTTCTATATTTTTCGCAGGAAATCTTTTAAATTCCACATTTTTATGATATGATTAACCTTTAAAGAACCATTCAGGAGGGAAAGAGATGGATAACGAAACCGTTTCTAAAAATTTTATTGAAAACATCATTGACAAGGATCTGGCTGATGGCGTTTATGACACCGTCCACACCCGCTTTCCACCGGAACCTAATGGATACCTCCATATCGGACATGCCAAATCCATTCTTTTAAATTACGGACTTGCCAAAGAATACAACGGCAAGTTTAATATGCGTTTTGATGATACCAACCCTACAAAAGAAAAAAGTGAATTTGTAGAATCCATCAAAGCAGATATCAAATGGCTCGGTGCTGACTGGGAGGACAGACTTTTCTTCGCTTCCGATTATTTCGGTCAGATGTATGAAGCAGCAATCAAGCTGATCAAAAAAGGCAAGGCTTATGTCTGTGACCTGACCGCCGACGAGATCCGCCAGTATCGTGGCACTCTGACAGAGCCTGGTAAAGAAAGCCCGTACCGCAACCGTTCTGTAGAAGAAAACCTTCAGCTTTTTGAAGAAATGAAAGAGGGCAAATATGCCGATGGAGAAAAGGTTCTCCGTGCAAAGATCGACATGGCATCTCCGAATATGAACATGCGTGACCCGGTCATCTATCGTGTTGCTCATATGACTCACCACAGAACCGGCGATACATGGTGCATCTACCCGATGTATGACTTCGCTCATCCGATCGAAGATGCAATCGAAGGTATCACACATTCTATCTGTACACTCGAATTCGAAGATCACCGCCCACTGTATGACTGGGTAGTACGTGAACTCGAATATCCGCAGCCACCGAAACAGATTGAATTTGCAAAGCTTTACCTTACAAATGTCGTAACAGGTAAGCGTTACATCAAGAAACTGGTCGAAGACGGCATCGTAGACGGATGGGATGATCCTCGTCTTGTTTCCATCGCCGCACTGCGCAGACGTGGTTTCACACCGGAATCCATCAAAATGTTTGTAGATCTCTGCGGTGTCTCCAAAGCCAACAGCTCTGTAGACTACGCAATGCTTGAGTACTGCATTCGTGAAGACCTCAAATTAAAACGTCCTCGTATGATGGCAGTCATGGATCCGGTCAAACTCGTGATCGACAATTATCCGGAAGGACAGGTAGAATACCTGGATGCTCCGAACAACATGGAAAACGAAGCTCTCGGAACCCGTAAGATTCCATTCAGTGGTGAACTTTATATCGAACGCGACGATTTCATGATCGACCCGCCGCGTAAATACAAGAGACTTTTCCTCGGTACAGAAGTTCGTCTGATGAACGCATACTTTGTCACCTGTACCGGTTATGAAGCAGATGATGACGGCACTGTACGTGTAGTACACTGTACTTACGATCCGGCTACCAAAGGCGGTAACGCTCCGGACGGACGCAAAGTAAAAGGTACAATTCACTGGGTAGAAGCTACCAACGCAAAAGAGGCAACCGTACGTCTTTATGAAAACATCGTAGATGAAGAAAAAGGCGTATACAATAAAGAAGATGGATCCCTGAACGTAAATCCGAACTCCCTTACAACCGTTACTGCTTACGTAGAGCCGGCACTTATGGAAGCTAAAGGCTACGACAGCTATCAATTCGTAAGAAACGGATTCTATTGTGCAGATATCCATGATTCCAAAGAAGGTGCACCGGTATTTAACCGTATTGTATCCCTTAAGAGTTCTTTCCGTCTTCCGAAATAATTCTTTCGGAAATGAATGATGCAACAAACAAGAGGCAGGTCAATCAACCTGCCTCTTGTTATCTTCATAGTTCTTATTATTAAACTGAACCGGATTCAGATTTATTCTTCTTCCTGTTCTTCTTTCTCTTCTTTGATTGCTTCTTCTACTGCGTGCTCGGCATCTGCTGTTTCAGCAGTTTCTTCTACAGCCTTTTCTACAGCATCTTCAGTCTCATCCCATGCTTCAAAAGCTTCTGATGTTTCTTTCTTTTCTTCAGGCTTTGATGTTTCTTCTTCGGTCTCATCCTCGAAATCTTCATCAAAATCCTCGAAATCATCCAGCGGGTCTTTGCGGAATGCAAGTGCCGCGATTGCTCCTGCTGCTGCGGCAGCAACTGCTCCGACTGCTACAAATCCCCAATATTTATTAATCTTTGCCATATTTTCGTATCTCCTTTCATATACAGAAACCATCTATCCAATACTCTGAATAATGTTAGTGTTATTTTACTACTTTTGTATCAAAAAAGGAAGAGAAAAATTGCGAATCTTACCTCGGATACGCTGCAGCGCATTGTCGATGGATTTCGGTGTTTTGCCCATGATCTCCGCAATCTTTACGTAGCCGTATCCTTTCATATAGTAATCCAGTACTTTGTTTTCCATCGGGCTTAAGACCTTGCTAATCTCCTGTTCCAGATTTCTCGTACTTTCCTGATCGATCACAATGGATTCCGGGTCTTCTGTGCGGGAATCCCACGAGCCTTCCAGATGCACAGATTCTTCCTCATTACTGAGCGAAATATACGTATTCAGTGGAAGATGTTTCTGCCTGTTTGAATTCTGTACCGCACTGTAAAGCTGCCGGTCAATACACAAACCTGCAAATGTCTGAAAAGACGCTTCCCTATCCGGCTGGTAATTCTGGATTGCCTTAAAAAGTCCGATCATTCCCTCCTGGATCAGGTCGTCTGTCTCTCCTCCGATCAAAAACATGGCTCTTGCCTTTTTGCGGACAAACTCCTTGTATTTTTCCATCAGATAATCCGATATTTCCGTCTCTCCCTGTCGCAGTCTGAAAATCAGTTCTTCGTCGCTGTACTGATCGTAACGGCTCATTCTGTTTCCCCTTTTATTTGCTGCTTTTTACCAGTCTCTGTCTTACGATTTCATAGGCAAGAACTCCTGCTGCCACAGAAGCATTCAGAGAATCAATGTCTCCCTTCATCGGTATGGATGCTGTGAAATCACATGCTTCACGTACCAGACGGCTGACACCTTCTCCCTCATTTCCGATCACAAGTCCCATCGGTCCTGTCAGATCCAGATCATACATGGTCTCTCCGCCCATATCTGCGCAGACAAACCAGATTCCTTTTTCTTTCAGTTCTTCAATCGTTCTTACAATATTTGTTACTTTTGCAACCGGTGTATAGTTGATCGCACCTGCGGAAGTTTTCGCTACAGTAGATGTCAGTCCTACCGCACGTCTCTTCGGTATGATAACGCCATGCGCGCCGGCAAGATTCGCTGTACGGATGATTGCGCCGAGATTGTGCGGATCTTCTACATTGTCCAGAAGAATCAAAAATGGCGGTTCACCCTTTTCTTCTGCTCTGGCAAGAATCTCTTCCACCGTACTGTACTCATAAGCTGCAACCTGCGCGATCACACCCTGATGTGCTCTTGTCTCACTGAGCTGATCCAGGCGTTCTTTTGACACATAGTTGATGATCGTATCGGTCTTGCGCGCTTCTCTTGCAATCGTACGCACCGGTCCATCCTGACATCCGTCAAGGATAAAAAGCTTGTCCACGCATTTTCCGGAACGGAAAGCCTCCAGTACCGCGTTGCGTCCTTCTATCTGTTCACTCATAAAATATCCTCTCCGATTCCCATACGGACCAAAGTGAGCATCCGTGTGTAATCCTCTTTTAAATATAAATATCCCATCAATGCCTCAAAACCGGTCGCACGACGGTAATCTGCCATTGTTGCATGTTTTGCCATAGTCGGAGAATGTGCATTCCTGCCCCTGCGGTAAACACTCAGCTCCTCCGGTGTCAGTTTCTCCTCGATCACTTCCATGATTGCAGACTGTGCACCGGCTTTCACCAGACTGCTTGCTTTCTTATGAAGACGATTCACCGGACAGTTGCCTTTCTTAACCAGGATCGTCCGGATGATCAGTTCATAAACTCCATCTCCGATGTATGCCAGAGTCAGCGGAGAATAACTCCGCAGATCCTGGTCTTCCAGATGAAACAATTCTTTCAGCTGTATCAGATTCGTTTCCATTTTACACCCTCACGAGTATCTTTCAGCTCGATTCCTTTGTCAAGAAGTAATCCTCTGATCTCATCTGCCCTCGCGAAATCTTTTGCCTTTCTGGCTGCCTGACGTTCTGCGATCAGATTCTCGATCTCTTCATCAAGAATCTCTTCCTTTTTGTCAAGAATCAGGCCGAGAACATCACAAAGTTTTGTCATCACTTCAAGAGTGTGTGCAGCAAACTCCGCGGAGCTTCCTTCCTGTACATTTGTATTGCCGAATTTAACCAGTTCAAATACTGCGGCAAGTGCATCTGCTGTATTGAAGTCATCATCCATTGCTTCTTCAAATTTCGTTACAAATGCAGCTTCTTCCTGCATCATCTTCTTTTCATCCTCGGATGCTTCCTGTACAGAAGCTGCTGTCTGACGGTCACGAAGTCTTGCAGCCGCATCCGTGATTCGCTCCAGTGCATTCTTAGAAGATTCCATCAGGTCTGCACTGAAATTAAGCGGACTTCTGTAATGAGCATTCAGCATAAAGAAACGAAGCACCTGCAGATCGTACTGCTCTCCGATCTGACGAACGGTACGGAAATTTCCGAGAGATTTTGACATCTTACGGTTGTCAATGTTCAGGAATGCATTGTGCATCCAGTATTTTGCAAAAGGAACTCCATTGCAGCATTCGCTCTGTGCGATTTCATTTTCATGATGTGGAAAAACAAGATCTTCGCCACCTGCATGGATATCGATTTCTTCTCCGAGGTATTTCTTTGACATAACGGAGCACTCGATGTGCCATCCCGGTCTTCCGTCGCACCATGGAGATTTCCAGAATGGTTCTCCTTCTTTTTTCGGTTTCCAGAGTACGAAATCCAGCGGATCTTCTTTCTGGTCTTCGCCGGATACCTGCAGAGAACGGAAACCGGACTGCAGATCATCCAGATTTTTATGAGAAAGTTTGCCGTATTCTTTGAATTTCTTTACACGGAAATATACGGTACCATCAGCAACCGGATAAGCATATCCTTTGTCGATCAGTGTCTGGATCATATCGATCATTCCGTCGATTTCCTGTGTTGCCAGCGGATGTGTGGTTGCCGGTTTTATATTCATGCCAGCCATATCCTTCTTACATTCTGCGATGTAACGCTGTGAGATTTCTTCAGAGCTTACACCTTCTTCAATTGCCTTTTTGATGATCTTATCATCAACGTCTGTGAAGTTGGATACATAATTTACTTCATAACCTTTGTATTCCAGATAGCGGCGTACGGTGTCAAAAATGATCATCGGTCTCGCATTTCCGATGTGGATCAGGTTGTATACTGTCGGTCCGCATACATACATCCGCACCTTTCCTTCTTCCAGCGGTACGAATTCTTCTTTTCTGCGTGACATTGTATTAAAAAGCTTCATATCTCTTTCCTCCGATATTATTTTAAGCTGAATCAGTTCTTTATTTCTGTAAGCAGGCAGATAGCCTGAGAAGAAATGCCCTCTCCGCTTCCGGTAAACCCAAGTCCCTCTTCTGTCGTTGCTTTTACATTGATCTTTGATTCCGTAATGCCAAGTGCCTCCGCCATATTTTTACGCATTTGCGGGATATGCGGTGCCATCTTTGGTTTCTGGGCAATGATCGTTGCATCGATGTTTCCGACTTCGTAGCCATGTTCGCGCAAAAGACCAGCCACATGCACCAGAAGTTTCACACTTGAGATTCCTTTATATGCCGGATCTGTGTCCGGAAAGTGTTTCCCGATATCGCCAAGTGCAGCAGCACCAAGCAGGGCATCCATCACTGCATGGATCAGTACATCTGCATCCGAATGTCCCAGAAGGCCCTTCTCCCACGGAATATCTACTCCGCCGAGAATCAGCTTCCTTCCTTCTGTCAGTTTGTGTACATCATATCCCATTCCAACTCTCATATCATTCTCCTTCTGCCTGACCGGAAAACCCGGATTTAATCAGTGCATACATCAGTTTTTCACAGGCTTCCGGATTCCCCTCTTCGATGAGGGACAGGGATATTTTTTCATCCGAAAGTTCTGCTGCTCCGGCGGCATTAAGCCCGGCCGGTGCTTTTGCAAATATATCCGTGTCTGCATACAGCGCTACAGGCACTGCTGCCGGCACTTCTTCCTCTATTCCGTTAAAAGTCATAACTGCCGTCGTAGATACGAATCCGTCACCACTTGCTGCTGTCGGCACAGATACAAAAGGAATTTTGTACTGAGAAGCCACATAACGGCTGATGTCATGGATCGTACCAGCGCCTACCGCGAGGATCAGATCAATGTCCTCATCCATATAATTCTCGACGATCTCTACTGCATGCCGGTCGGCCTTAAGATCATCCGCATCCAGCACAAGGACCTGACATCGGTCGTAAATATCTTCCATGATTTCTTCTGTTGCCTTACAGGTATTTGTGTCACAGATCAGAAGCGGGGATATGTATTCCTTCAGAAAGCCTTCTGACATTGCTTCTTCAAGGGCATTTACCGCTCCCGGTTCAATTAAAATTTTCTCCACTTCTACAAGGTGATTCTTCCCGCACCCACGAGGTCGGGCAAAGTCATCCGTATCGACTCGCATTTATTTCTCTCCTCCTGCATTTAATATGTGATGCTGCCGTGTTTTCTCAGGGCAACATACAGAAAACCTATTTTATACAATCCGTTATTATACATGATTCTGTATAAAAAATCAACGCAGACAGCCCCGATAGCTACCTACAGATTCAAATAATTATAAACAACTTTTGAGATTGACCGGATATTTGCGATCGCATTCGCACTGTCTTCGGACATCACACACAAAATATAAGTCGTCTTCGGCCCGTAGACAATTGCAATATCATGCTGATCCTCATCGGTCTCTCCTGTTTTGTTCGCAGTCTTCACATCAGTCGGAACCCCCTCCGGGATCTTTGTTGTATTTTCCTGATTTGAAAGCAGATTCAGCATTTCCTCCGAAGCTTCCCTGCTGACGCATTCCCCTTTGTAAATCCGTTCGAGCAGTTTTCCACAATCCTTCACAGTCGTCATATTATGTCCGCCAAGGCTGAGCTTCTGGGATGATGAAGGATGTAGTGTATTTTGATAGGTAGTTTCTGTGTAGCCTTCTTTTTCCAGATATTTGTTTACAAGCTCTGCTCCGTCCAGAAAATCATGTTTTTCAGACTGAAGCCTTCCAAGTTCATTACAGGATTCATTGTCACTGACCGTGATCATGTTCCACAGAAGGGTATCTACCTTATCCTTCACCTTTGCGCTGTCTTTGTCCGTTTTCATCAGGGCTGCTTCGTGTTTCAGAACAGTATCCATATCCTCATATGTTTTCGCCATCACAAAAGCTTTGATGAGACTTGCAGAATAAATCTGTGTATCATTCAGTATAATTTCTTCATCCGTGTCAAGATCCTTAACATAAACACTCCACGTACCATCATATCCGCTCAACATGGATGTAAGCTGCGGTTCCAGCGTGTCCATCCCGAGATCATCAAGAGCGGTCACCTTACCTGTCGCATCCACCGGAAAACCATCTTCAGTTACTCCGGCTTCCTGAAGCAGTGCACCGTTTGGTCCGCCAAAATAATATGTTCCGGAAAAAATCTGTCCGTTCGATGCCATTTCCAGCTCATGTGTCCCTGTTTCCGTCACCATCTTTCCATTTTCATCAAAATAATAATATCCGTCATATGTTGTATTATCGATCACGTAATTGCTGATATACCGAACCTGTGGAGCTGCTGTCAGTTTTCCAAGGTTATTGACCATATAATAGCCGTCAAAATCCACCGTCTCTGCATCTTCATCGGTACTTTTTGCACAGGAAAGCTTCGTGATTTTTACCATGTGGGAACTTCCTGCCTGAAAACATCCAGTCTCATCATGGTAATAAAATCCGTCCAGTATTGTTCCATCGATATTCACATGATCAAAATAGTGCACTGCTGGAGCAGTATCTTTACTTCCATCTTCTTTCAGACAGTAAAACCCGTCACTTTTTAAAATATATTTTCCTGATCCGTCTTCGATCGGGCGTATCTGGGATTCCCCGGTCACAGAAAGAAGGCTGCCTGCCGCCACCGGTGCAGTCGCTGCAGATGCCGTCGTCATAAATACAAACCCTGCTGCCAAAATTTTCCATTTTTTCAAACGGTTTCCGGTTTTCATCTGGTTCTCCTTATCTATAGTTCAAATAGTAATTGTCCATAGTATACCTGATATTTTCTTTATGTCAAGCTAACATATTATGTCATTTTCTTCTGAAACATCCCAGAACGCCTGCAGGTGTTTTTCCACATTCCCAAGTGTACATGTGCAGGCATCATTCCATTCACGGGGGAAAAGATTCCGATAATCCCGGTTCAGGAATCGTTCATCCATAAGAAGAATTGCTCCCGTATCCTCTTTTGTACGTATCACACGGCCTGCCGCCTGCAGGACTTTATTCATCCCGGGATAGCGATAGGCATAATCAAATCCCTGCTCGCCTTTTTCGTCGTAATACCCTTTCAAAATCTCCCGTTCACAATTTACCTGTGGAAGTCCGGTTCCCACAACCGCGGCTCCAATCAGCCGATCACCGATCAGATCGATTCCTTCCGAAAAAATACCGCCCATAACACAGAATCCTACCAGTGTTTCTTCAGTTTCCTCTGTAAACTCCTCCAGGAACTCCTCACGCTCCAGTTCCGTCATTGAAGCATGCTGGCTGATGCAGCGCACCCAGGAAACAGAAAATTCATCCTGATAAACCTGATAAACATCTTCCATCAGACGGTAAGACGGGAAAAATACCATGTAATTTCCCTTCTTCTGCCAACTCATCCTCGCAATATATTCTGCAATCTTTCTGTATTCCTCATAGCCTCTTCGGGTATACTTACTGCTGACATCCCGGCAAATCATAAGGCACCTCTTTTTCTGTTCAAACGGTGATTCCACATACATACCGAAGTTTTCACTTCTTGTACTCAGCATCTTCCGATAATACTGTAACGGAAGCAGTGTTGCCGAAAAAAACACCGTACTGTTACCTTTATCCAGACATTTCTGCAGATTTTCCGCAGGATTGACGCAAAACAGTTTCATATAAAATCTTCCGTTTTCATCAAATGCCGTATAGACCACATAATTGTCATCCACCAGCTCCGAAATATTCAAAAAATCTCTTACTTCAAAATAGAAATCGAGGATTCCGTCTACCACTTCCTGCGCTGGTGATTCTTCAAGAAACTGATCCAATTCCCCCTGCACACTTAAGAGACTGATCGGCAGTACTCCGGCATTTTCTTCTACTTTCCATTCACCGCAATTCTGCCTCAGCTCTTCCATCTGTTTTTTTACTTTTCCGAGTTTTTTCCATAATTTCTGACTGTAGGGTTTCACAAATTTTCTGGTCTCGATCACGTCATTCAGACAGATGGACGCACTGTACATCTCTCTTCCCCGATCCACCAGATTATGTGCCTCATCGATCAGGAAAAGATAGTTTCCTGACACATTTTCCCCGAAGAAACGTTTCAGACAGACATTCGGATCAAATACATAATTGTAGTCGCAGATGACCCCATCCATCCAGATTGCCAGATCAAGGCTCATTTCAAATGGACAGACCTGCCACTTCTGCGCATGACGAAGAAGTGTTTCCCTGTCAAATGACTGTTCCGTTGTCCAGAGTTCATAGACTGCATCGTTGATCCGGTCATAATGTCCTTTCGCATAAGGACATTTTTCCGGATCACATTCCGGCTTGTCGCAGAAGCAGAGTTTTTCTTTTGCCGTGATCGTAATAACTTTAAACAGAAGACCTCTGTCCCGTAATATTTCAAAAGCATCCTGTGCTACTGTCCTTGTGATCGTCCTTGCCGTCAGATAAAAGACCGTCTCAGCCATTCCCTGACCGATTGCCCGCACTGCCGGAAAGACAGCGGACATAGTCTTTCCGACACCGGTCGGAGCCTGGATAAAAATCTGCTCTTTCTTTGAAATGGCATGATAAATGCCAGATACCATCTTCCGCTGCCCCTTGCGGTATGCAAAGGGAAATTCCAGGTTTTCCATTGATTCATTTCGTTTTTTGCGCCATTCGATCTGATATGCCAGCCATTTATGATAACTGTCAGTAAGTTCTTCATACCATTGTTTCAGTTCTGCTCTGGTAAGTGTCTCCCGAAACCGTTTGATCACTTCGGTATCAAGGTGCGCATACGTCATCTGTATGTCTATTTTCTCCAGGTCATGCGCATCCAGATAGATCCATGCATAGCAAAGTGCCTGCGCACGATGCACCAGTACCGGTTCTTCCATAAGTTCAAGTTTCTTATAAACACCCTTGATCTCATCAATACAAAATTGCTCATCCTGCAAAAAAATCCCGTCTGCCCTGCCTTCTACGCGAAGAATCAGATCATCATACTCTGTATCTTTTTTCAGAGAAACTTCGGGCTGGTAGTGGCTTCCCATCTGCTTCTGTATCTTACGGTGAAGCCTGCTTCCTTTCAGCATGGCTTCTTTATCCGAAGTGCCGCTTCCGCTCACCAGATCACCATTTCGTAATATAAATTCTACAAGATTTCGAACCGAAATACGAACGATCGGTTTTTCCATGCTGTTTCTGCCTCCTTACTCTGCAATGCAAAAAGGCGCATACCCGTTCCCGGAATATGCGCCCACGCATTTTCACCTATGCTACAGCAAATTTTGCAATTACTTCATTGAATCTCTTGCTCTCTCCGTAGCATCTTACTGTCAGTTCCCTTGTAAGATCCATGCTCAGAATACCTAAAATGGATTTTGCATCAATGATAATTCTGTTATAGGATATGTCAATATCAAAATCACATTTGGCGGCTTCATTCACAAATTCTTTTACGTCTTCTGTTTCATTTAATCTGATATGTCTTTCAACCATGTACTTTATCCTCCTGAATCAGATCTGAAAAATATTACCTGCTTACATCTGTGTCAGGACAAAAATATCGTAAATTGCTTTTACAGCAGTTTCGAAATCTCTGTTTTCCACACCAATGATGATATTTAGCTCACTGGAGCCCTGATCGATCATTTTTACATTGACATGTGCATGTGCCAGTGCAGAAAATACACGGCCTGCAGTTCCTCTCTGGGACTTCATGCCACGGCCAACAACTGCGATCAGCGCCAGATCAGATTCCATCTCTACGAAATCAGGCTGCACTGCTCTGTGAATGCCTGCAATTACCTGCTGCTCTTTTTCTTCGAATTCATCCTGATGAACGTAAACAGTCATTGTGTCGATTCCTGACGGAACATGCTCAAAGCTGATCCCCTGATCTTCAAATACCTGAAGAACCTTTCTTCCGAAACCGATTTCACTGTTCATCATGGATTTTTCAATATTAATGGAACAGAAGCCCTTCTTACCTGCAATACCTGTAATCACATATTTCGGTTTGCGGCAGGTGCTTTCTACGATAAAGGTTCCCTTATCTTCCGGACGGTTTGTATTACGGATGTTGATTGGAATGCCTTCCTTACGAACCGGGAAAATCGCATCTTCATGAAGAACAGTCGCACCCATATAAGAAAGCTCACGAAGTTCTCTGTATGTGATCGTCTCGATCACTGCCGGATTATCGACGATTCTCGGATCTGTGACAAGGAATCCGGAAACGTCTGTCCAGTTTTCGTAAATGTCTGCATGGATTGCCTTCGCTACCAGCGAACCGGTAACATCAGATCCGCCACGTGAGAATGTCTTTACAGTTCCGTCTTCCATACCACCATAGAATCCCGGAACAACTGCTCTCTCGCACTTCTGGAGACGCTTACTTAAAAGTCTATCTGTTTTGTCTGCATCGAAATTTCCGTTTTTGTCAAATCGGATTACGGTTGCAGAATCAATAAATTCATATCCGAGATATGCAGCCATTACTTTACCGTTCAGGAATTCTCCACGGGATGCTGCATATTCATTGCCTGCATGTGCCTTAAAATCTGCTTCAATCTGTCTGAACTCCTCCTCAAGAGACAGGTCAAGATTCAAGCCTTTGATGATCTCATAAAAACGTCCCTTAATTTCCGTAAGGACATCTGTGAAATCCTCTCCTGCTTCTGCTTTGCCATAGCATGTATACAGAAGATCAGTTACTTTCGTGTCTGCGGAAAATCTCTTTCCCGGTGCGGACGGTACCACATAACGTCTGCTCTCATCGCTTCTGATGATATCTCCGACCTTCTGAAACTGTTCTGCATTGGCCAGAGAGCTTCCTCCAAATTTTACCACTTTTTTCATAATAATACTTATCACCCTTCTGTTTTCTCTTTTCAGTCAGAAAATCTGACTCTTATTTTATTGAAAACCTCAGGGTTTTGCAAGTGTTTCTTTATAATATTACATAAAAATTCGCTTTTTATGCACAATATTCGCGGAGAATGTTCTCAAGAGCAGATGCGCTGCTTGTGTGACATCTGCATACCGGTATGGATTTTTTCTTTGCTTCCTCCACTGCACAGTTCACCATTTTATGAGAAACCGTACTGGTAAACAAAATCAGAAGATCCGGTGCACCGATTTTTTTCTTCATAGCTCCTTTTTCTTTTGCAAATACTTTTGCCTTACATCCATATCCTTTGCAGATATCCTCATACTGACATACCATACGTTCATTTCCGCCTACGATTACGATACTCATAGATTCACTCTCCTTTTGTTATCTTTGACTAACTCGCATTTTAAAAGTAAAGCGGACGCATAGTTCCGCTTATTGTTCTTATCTGTTAGTTCATGCTAACTACATATAGAAATACTATCATATACTGTTTTGTTTGTCAAAGGATTCTTTTAATTCTGTCACATCACAAACCTTAAGAGTCTTATCCTTCACCGTAAAATGGATATCATGACTGCCATATGCCAGCCCGTAAATCTTATCCGGTTTGTTCTGATAGCGGGGACGCGGATCGTTGGCAAGTACTTCCACCAAAGCTTCTCTCTGCTCTGCCGGCACTTTCTCTATCAGTGTTTCCGGAAATTCCACTTCAAGCCGATAATCTTCGATCTTGTCCGTAAAACCGCCTCTCACTTCCGGATGGCTGTCTGCGTAAGGAAGATATGGTTTAATATCATAGATCGGCGTACCGTTCATAAGATCCGCACCTGAAATATGAAGAACCGGTCCCAGTTCCGGATGAAGTTCTATTTTTTCAAGACGCACAGAAGACAGTCCAAGGCTGTTCGGACGAAACGGTGATCTCGTGGAAAACACTCCCATGCGTGTATTCCCACCAAGTCTCGGCGGTCGTACAGTCGGCGACCAACTCTCTCGCACTGTCTCAGAAAACTGCCAGATCAGCCAGATATAATCATATTCTTCCAGTCCGCGAAATGCTTCCGGCACCCGGTATTCCGGCTCAAATACGATTGTTGCCTTCAATGCATCCAGCCGGTTACTCTGATGAGGAATCCCAAACTTTGTCGGGAAATCATTGTGGATTCTTGCAATCACTTTCATTCCGTGCTCTTCTGCCATTCTTTTCTCCTGTTTCTTATCTGTTATTTTTGCAACAAAAACAGCCTGCTTCACACAGACTGTTTTGGCTGTTGCATTATTATATTAGCGCTTAATCTTTCAGCGGTCAATAATTTCAATCTCGGTATCGTCTTTGGCATCCAGATTATTGATATATTTTTTCGTCTCCGCCACAATCACATTCGACAGAAGCAATACCGCCACAAGGTTCGGAAGTGCCATCAGTGCATTCAGAATATCCGCGATCGTCCAGACAAGGTTCAATGAAATAACCGGTGCGATCACAGCTACCGCTATGTAAAGGACACGATATGGCACAAGGCCTTTTCTTCCGGCAAAATATTCCACACAGCGTTCTCCGTAATATGCCCATCCAAGTACAGTAGAATATGCAAAGGAAATAATGCCAACCACGAGGATGACCGGTCCGAGAACCGGAATCTGCTGAAATGCCAGCGTAGTCAGGACACCACCATTTGTGATCTGTCCCATATCGATTGCCGGATTTTTCATGATACTGGTGACAAGTACCAGTCCTGTCATCAGACATACAACAACGGTATCCCAGAATGTACCGGTACTGGAAACCAGAGCCTGACGGACCGGATTTCTCGTCTGTGCTGCTGCCGCTGCGATCGGTGCCGAGCCCATACCGGACTCGTTTGAAAAAAGACCTCTTGCAATTCCATACTGCATTGCCATCATAATTCCGCGTCCTACCAGACCACCTGCTGCTGCGCCGGGTGTAAAAGCCATCTTACAGATCGTCACTACTGCCGGTATGATAAAATCATAGTTGATGCACAGAATGATAAAACAGCCAACCACATAAAATGCAGCCATAAACGGAACCAGTTTTTCACAGACATTTGCGATTGCTTTGATTCCTCCGAAAATAACCAATGCAGTCAGTACAGCTACTGCAATTCCTACCGCTGCCGGAGGAATGTGAAGATTTTCCTGACAGACCGTTGCAATTGCATTCACCTGCGTCGCACAGCCGATTCCAAAAGATGCAAAGCCGCCAAAAATGGCAAAGATCAATCCGAGCCATTTCATATGAAGTCCACGCTCAAGTGCATACATTGCACCGCCCTGCATACGACCGTCTTTTGTTTTGACACGATATTTAACTGCGATCAGTGATTCACTGTATTTTGTCGCAATACCGAATACACCGGTAAGCCAGCACCACAGAACTGCTCCGGGACCACCGAGGGCTATTGCCGTTCCCACACCAATGATGTTTCCGGTTCCGATCGTAGATGCCAGTGCCGTTGTCAGTGCTCCAAACTGGCTGACTTCGCCTTCTCCATCCGGATCCTTCGTAACAGACAGTTTGATTGCTGTTCCGATCTTTCGCTGAATCACCCCGGTTCGGATTGTCATAAAAATGTGTGTACCAAGAAGCAGAAGAATCATCCACCAGCCCCACACCCAGGTATCGATCTGATTGATCAGGTTTGTTATTGCATCCATATTATTTCCTCCCTCACTTTTCAACGAAAAAGCGCAAGGGCATACCTCACGCAACCTGCGCGCTGTACACCCTTGTACTTTTTTATTTCGTTCTTTATTTATGTCAATCATTATATCAGAATACCCGCATGGTGTGCAACTGAATTTTATATTTCGGCCCACTCTTATTCAGTTTCGGTTACTGTTTCATCCAGTCTTTCAATGCTTTCATGCGGATACGCGCATCTTTTCCTCCCAGATCATACACCTGCTGGATCACTTCAATATCATTTTCCATACGACTGATATCCAGTTTTTTATCCGGCTGGATCACAAATGCCTGGCCTGCCCGTTCCATTTCTTTCAGGACTTCCAGACTGTGGTTATAGACTACATGTCTGTTCTGAAGTGCCTGTACAAACTCCGGATATTTATGATAGCGGATTTCTGCCATTTTTGCATTCTCAGGTTTTTTTTCAAATCCGGCTTCTCTTGTAAGTACAACCACAAGACGTTCATAACCCATCTTGTAAAATGCTTCAACCGGAATACTGTCCGCACAGCCTCCGTCAAGAAGTTTCATCCCGTTATAATCCACGATTTTTGAAACATATGGCATCGAAGCAGACGCACGCATGGCATCGACCTGGCTCAGCATATCTGTAATTTTAATATATTCCGCTTTGCCTGTCTCAACATTTGTACAGGTCGCATAAAAATCTGTATCAGATTTCACAAACGCTTCATAATCAAATGGATCAAGCCGCTCCGGAATGTCATGATAACAAAACTGCTTTCCTACCACTTCTCCTGTATGCAGAAAGCTCCACCAGCTCATAAAGTGTTTGTCATTCCGGTATTTTTTGATATAACGAAGACTTCTTCCTTTTTGTTCGGATACAAATGAACAGCCATGCAGTGCTCCCGCAGAAACACCGATCACTCCGTCAAAATGTATTCCATACTCCAAAAAAACATCCAGTACACCGGCTGTGTAAATTCCGCGCATTGCGCCGCCTTCCAAAACAAGTCCTGTTTTCATCGTTCTGTCTCACCTTTCTGTTGTCCAATAACTCCTGATACTGTCATATGCCTCGCGAAAACTGATCTGGTTTCGTGAGGCCAGTTCTTCCGCACTTTCATATTCCGGATAACATCTTATCTGTCCGTCCGGCAGGGTACATATTTTGGCTTTTGCCTGACCAAGAGGTGTTTTAAATGTGCTGATTTCTCTTTTCAGAATCGTACGCTGCATTTCTGCTCTGCGGATGCCAATTGTTGTCGTCTCTGCAAAAATCAGGTTTTCCAGATTTTCCCTGTCCTCCTCTTTGCAAATTACCGTCAGTGTATATGCAGGTCTGTTTTTCTTTGTATAAATCGGCATATAATGTGCTTCTCTTGCCCCGTTTTCCATAAGAAGTTTCAGCACATGTCCCATAACCTCGCCGCTGCAGTCATCGATATCCGTCTCCAGTTTCCAGATCATATCTGTCATTTTTGCATCCGCCGGTTCTGTCTGAATCAGCATGGCACGAAGAATTCCAGGACAACGATATTCTCTTTTCCCCGCACCAAGTCCACTCTTTAATATCGAAAAATCTTCCGGTAGTTTTTCAGATGTGCGGAAAGCTGCCACTACAGCTGCACCTGTCGGTGTCACCAGTTCTCCCTGTATATCAGTGATTTTCAGTTTCAGATGATGATCCTCTGCAATGTGTGCAACTGCCGGTACCGGTACCGGAATCTGTCCATGCTGACAGCGGATAAATCCGGTTCCCTCATATAAAACCGGTACGATCACATCAGTAATATCCAGATTATCCATGCAGACTGCAATCGCAGCGATATCCACGATAGAATCAATGGCACCTACTTCATGAAAATAAACTTCCTCTACATTTACACCATGAGCCTTTGATTCCGCATGTGCAAGAATATCAAACACATGCAGCGCCATCTTTTTGGCTCTGTCTGTCATTTCTGATTCCTGAATAATTTCTGTGATCTCCCGCATTCCACGATGCTCATGCGGATGTGAATATTCATGTGTATGGGAATGTTCATGGCTGTGTTCATGTGTATGTTCATGATCAGGATGCTCTGCTGCATGTGTGTGTTCGTGATCATGATAGTGATATTCTGCTGAATGCGTATGTTCGTGATTATAATGATGTTCCATCTCGTGTTCATGTCCATGCAGATATTCCATATCATGGTCGTGATTGTCATGTTCCAGAATCACATTGAAATCACAGGCATCAAGCCCTGATTTCTTTACTCTTGAAATTTTGGTACGAAATCCGCTCACCGGAAGGCTGTATAGTGCTTTGTCCAGCACTCCTCTGTCTGCCCCCAGATCGAGAAGAGCCGCAACTGTCATATCACCACTGATTCCCGAATAACATTCTAAGTATAATGTTTTTCCCATATATTCACCTATTCTGTTTTATTTTGCATTATATTCTCTGGATGCCAGACGGTTGATCTGTGTCGCAATGTATCCGGCACCATATCCATTGTCAATATTTACAACTGCAATTCCGTTTGCACAGGAATTGATCATTGTCAGAAGTGCTGACAATCCGTTCATGCTTGCACCATATCCGACCGATGTCGGTACTGCGATCACCGGTTTATCCACAAGTCCGCCAAGCACGCTTGCAAGCGCCCCTTCCATACCGGCAACTGCAATCACACAGTTAGCATCCTGGATTACTTCCAGCCTGGAAAAGAGTCTGTGAATACCGCTGACTCCGATGTCAAAAACTCTGTCCACATGTGAGCCAAAATATTCAGCTGTCTGAGCCGCCTCCTCTGCCACCGCAATATCGGCTGTCCCTGCCGTACATATCGCGATCTTACCGATATGCTCTTTATCTTTTTTCTCTATTTTGATAATATGAGACAGCTCATCGTATTCTACATTCGGAAGAAGATCTTTTACAAGTTCATACTGATGTCTGGACGCTCTCGTTCCAAACACCTCTCCATTGTCTTCATACAATTTCTGGAAAATATGCACAAAATGCTGATCTGCCTTCCCGCTGCAAAAAATCACTTCCGGAAATCCGTTTCTGATTTCTCTGTGCGAATCCAGCTTTGCATAATCATCCATCTCTTCGAACGGCTCTTTACGAAAATAATGTTCTGCTTCCTCGATAGAAAGTTCTCCATTCTTAAATCTTGTCAGTATTTCTCTGGTTTCCAACTTCGCACCTCCTAAAAGCAAGGGAGCATGCTGTACACATCCTCCCGACTGTTCTATATATGATACAAAATCATTCCACCTTTTTTGTCATATCCGGTATCCCACATTTCTTTTAAAGAAAACCACTTGTATTCTCCATAAGAAACGGCTTTTACCAGAAGATCATTCCCTGTTTCCTCATATCCTGCCAGAATAAACCAATGCCAGATATAATCTTCGAGAGGACCCTTTTCATTTTTATGTTTCAGCATCAGATACGGAATCGGACAGGCTGCATCTATCTGCGCTTTTACTGCCTGAACAGCCTCCTCATATGTATGTGTCCCATGAAAGCCTTCCATCTGAAGCCGTGTGTCATTCATATCTTTCAGATATTCCTCGAAGCCCTCCATAAAAAGTTCCAGCGTATCAATTCCGTTTGGTCTCGGACAGAGATAATGTTTCATAATGTAAGCAAACTCATGATACTCATTCCAGCTTATCTCCTGAATCGGATGTGGATAAAGATTTCTCATTTCATTTGTTCTTGCAAAATAAATACAGCTCTCACAGGCTGCGATTGCACCGCATCCTCCATCACGCATAGTCACATCCGGAAAAAGATCCTGATTGCCACCATAAGATTCTTCCACAAAAAAATATTCCAGTTCCTTTTTATATAATACAGTCTGCTTCACCGTCTATTCCCCCAGTCTGCCTTCTCTCTTGTATTTCTGTCACAAATTGCTGCGACACCATCGCAAAAACCTATCTGTAACTATAGCATACTTTCCCACGAAATTAAATAAATTTTTCCAAAAGCACCTGCCCCTTTGCTATATAGGTTTTCTTGACACCTGTCATACGCACATGCTATAATTTTTGCTATATTTTTTATGTTTTGGAGACTTATGATCAAAACATATCATTTATGAGGAGGGATAAAATGAAAAAATTTTACGCATGGTATCAGAAGCATATCACCGGTGCGATCTTTATCGGTCTGCTTCTCGGTATTCTGACCGGACTGTTTCTGGCCGACCGCTTCGCTCCGGTTCTGACCGTAACCAGTCTTCTTGGAGGCATTTACATGAATGCCCTGAACATGATGATCTTTCCACTTGTATTCTGTTCTGTTGTTATGGGTATCTGCAGCATCGGAAATATCCGTACGACCGGTAAGATCACCGGCTCCGCTATGGTGTTTTTCCTTTGCACAACAGCTCTTGCAAGTCTTGCCGGACTGATCATTCCGCGACTGATTCATCTCGGCGAAGGCGTATCTTTCGAGATGGCAACATCAGATATCGCCGCTACGGATATGAGCAATATTCTGGACACTGTCAAAAACCTGATTCCATCCAATCCGGTAAGTGCTTTTGCACAGGGAAATATGCTCCAGGTTCTTGTTTTTGCAGTAATCATCGGATTCACCCTGATCTCTGTCGGCGAAAAAGGACAGCCGCTTCTGAATGTGATTGATTCCCTCAACGAAGTCTGTTTAAAGATCATCAGCATGATCATGTACTTCACACCGATCGGTGTTTTCTGTACGATCGTTCCTGTTGTTGAAGCAAACGGTACTGAGACGATCATCTCACTGGCAACCCAGCTGATCATCCTGTATCTTGCATTCTTCATTTTCGCCTTTGTTGTGTACGGAATTGCAGTAAAAGTAATTGGCAAAGAAAGCCCTGTCAAATTTTTCAAAACAATTATGCCGGCTGCACTGAATGCTTTCGGAACATGTTCCAGTTCTGCCACAATTCCGATCAGTAAACAGTGTATGGAGGAAGGCATGGGTGTTTCCAACAAGATCACCAGTATTGCGATCCCTCTCGGTGCAACAGTAAACATGGATGCCGTATCCATCCTGATGTCCTTCATGATCATGTTCTTCGCCAATGCATGCGGAATCAACGTCAGCGTTTCCATGATGGTGATCGTACTTCTTGCAAACGTACTTCTTTCTGTCGGAACACCTGGCGTACCCGGAGGTGCAATCGCATCTTTTGCAGCGCTTGCAACTATGGCAGGACTTCCTGCAGGTGTTATGGGTGTTTACATCAGTATCAATACTCTCTGTGACATGGGCGCAACCTGCGTCAATGTTATCGGAGACCTTGCATGCTGTGTTGCATTAAAAGGTCGTCTGAAAATTGACGAAAACAAATAATTACATAATCGATTTACTGCACGACCAAAGCCGGAACGTTATCAATACAATTTTGATAATGCTCCGGCTTTTCTTTTGTTTTATTTACTTGCGTTTCTTATCGGTAAGCTGTAAATCCGAGGTCTTTTACTGTCATATGCAGTTTTGAACTTAAAATGTAATTTGCACCTGCAATCGCTGCCTGAAGTGTCGCATTAGAAGCTTTCTGAATGCTCTTCGGAGCCTTACTTCCACTGAGCTTACGGAAAGTTACATCTTTCTTTCCTGTATAGCTGTTTGCATTAAACTTTGCAGTTGCATAAGTTTCATTTCCATCCCCGAAGATTGCAGATATCGCTTCTGCGGTAGCTGATTTTGAACAGTTTACAAGGACATCTACTGCTGATGAAACATCTGCTTTTTTATCAATGATCGCCAGCCCTATATCCAGTTTATTTGTTTTTGGATCATATCCCAGAATTGCAGTCGTATGTGCGTCAATTTTCTTCTCGATATATCTTGTTCCGTCACTGTCGACCTTGCCTTTCTTATTCAGATACTTCTTTACCTTCGTATAATTCTTTGTATATTTTGAAGAACCTGTGGATGCCTTTTTTACATTAACGGTACAGGTCAGTCTGGTTTTACCGATCGTTGCCGTAATCTTCGCTGTTCCAGCCTTCTTTGCAGTAACTTTGCCTGTCTTGCTGACCGTAGCAACTTTTTTGTTGCTGGATTTCCATTTCGGCATCCGTGTTGTGCCATGTACCTTCAGTGTGTATGTCTTGCCTGTTTTTACACTGATTTTAGTTTTATTCAGTTTTGGCTTTGCTTTCTTTGATGCCGCCTCAACTTCTGTCACATATCCATTTCCCCAAAAAGCTGCCGGAGCTGCTGTAGCCACCAGAAGTCCCACCAGAGTTCCACACAAAATCTGTTTCCATTTTCTTTTCATTTTCCTATCTCCTCATATACTTTTTGTTTATTTAACAGAAATCACATAGGATTTGTCAAATACTTCTTTCGGTTTCAGTGTATTAATATTCGGTTTCTGAGACAGTTCTTTATCATAACCGGTGTTATCGCAGCGTCCCATCCATGGCTCAAGACATACAAACGGAGCTCCGATTGCAGACCAGATACCAAAGTTCGGAAATCCTTCACAGGAAATCTCCACATACGTAGTACCGTCCGGCAGCGTAATTCCGGCTTTTGTGATCTGTCCGTCATCAAAGATCAGTGCACCTTCATCAAACATATGCTCATCGATCAGACAGGTGCCGTTTTCCAGAGGAAGCGTATGCGGTTGATCCGGCATTGCCGTCGCATATTCCGGATGCAGCAGACAATAAGTAAGTTCTTTCTGTCCGCTGAATGTCAGATGGTACCGGCTCTGAACCGTATCCTGGAGCACTGGAACATTAAATGCCGGATGTGCACCGATCGTAAAATACATGGTCTCCTGATCTTTATTTACAACTTTCCATGCCACCGTCAGATCACGTCCGTTTAACGTATGGGTAATGTAAAGCTGAAATTCATACGGCCATGCTTTCTTCGTTGCATCTGTTGCTTCCAGTAAGTGTGTCACAGAATTTTCTGTTTCTTCAACACAGATAAATTCCATATCACGGGCAAATCCGTGCTGTCCGGATGTATAAGTCTCTCCTCCGATCAGGCAGGTGTCCTTATAAAGACGTCCGACATTCGGAAAAAGTACCGGCGCGTGGCGTTTCCAATATTTCGGGTCTGCATTCCAGAGAACCTCACGATTGTTTTTTTTATCAAAGATCCCCGACAGTTCTGCCCCGTGGTCACTGATCATTACACGGAGTTCTTCATTTTCAATTGTATGCATAGTACAAAAGCCTCCATATGATTATTCTGCATTTATTATAACAGAATTTTTCTGAGAAAGCCACCTGCAGTCTGCTTCAGCAGACATACTCCTCATGCATCTGGTCGCATCCACGCGGAGCGTTTTTGTGTAATAGGAACATTACGGAGTAATTTTCTATTACACAAAAAAGGAACAGACTCCAAAGAGTCTGTTCACTGGGTAATGTCCATTGGTTTCAAAACCGTCACACCATTTTCTCTGTAATATTTTTCGTATTTTTCCGGTATGGCATCATCCGTGATCACCATATCTGCATATTCCAGTTTTCCCAGAGACAAAAATGTTGTCCGGTCAAATTTGGTGGAATCCACAACAATTATGAGATTATCTGTCAGTTTCTGTATTGTCTCAAACACAGTCAGCTCCGTTGAATAATTCACCGTGTAGCCGGCATGCATATCTGCTCCTCCAACACCTAAAAATGCTGTTGAAATATATAGATTATCAAGGTTTCGCATAAACATTTCACCGGCTACATACAAATGACTGTTAATCATGTTTCCTCCCGTCACTACGACGTTCGCCCTTTTATTTTTGGCCAGTGCCTGCGCCGCCATAAGATTATTTGTCAGCACATTTACAGTTTCCAGTTTTGCAAGTTCTTTTGCTACATAATAACATGTTGTTCCCTGACCTATAAAGATCCAACCTGAGCCATTTACTCTGGACGCGGCAATTTTACCGATTTTTTCCTTCAGCGCAACATTCACAAGTGGAATTCCCATAATGCTGTCTTTTTCTTCTTCCTGCAATTCCGGTTCCTCCAGTGCGACTACTGCTCCATGAACCCTTCTCACACTGTTACGTTCCTGCAGAATTTCAACGTCCTTACGTATCGTAACAACCGATACCCCGAACAGCTGACTCAGCTCTGTTAATTCGATTCTGCCCTGTTTGGCAACCACTTTCTTTATTTCTGTTAATCTGTCCGTTCGTTTCATACTTTAAATTCTTTCTTTTTCAATATTTAACCAAAACCAATTTATTCCATTATACCCTCTTTTCCACTCATTTCAAAGACTTCTTTTTTTCTTATTTCTGCCAAAAATGTCAGGTTGTTTCATTTCCGTACTTATATAAATATCGATAACGCTCTGAATCTATATAGCACTGTGGAATCGGTGCATAAAACATCTGCCCCTGATCCAGAAAGATTTCACATGCTTTTTCGATCACTTCTACCATCAGAACCGCTTCCTCCGGGTTACGACCGACTGCCACCGGACCATGGTTTCGAAGGATAACTCCATTTCTGTTCCCGATATTTTCCGCTGCTGTTGTTCCCAACTGGAAATGCTGCTCTGCCGGAACATATTGTGGAGTGATCGGGATTCCTCCTCCAATCAGCTGTGACATTTCTTCCACCAGACACGGCACCTCTCTGATCTTGCGGACAGAAACCGCCATTGCTTTCTTTGTGTGCGCATGAATGATCATTCCTGCATCTTCTCTTCTCAGATAAATCTGTCTGTGTACTTCCTTCTCTGAAGTAGGGTGATTGGTTCCCTCCACAATATTTCCTTCCAGATCAATGACTACCAGACTCTCTGGTGTCATCTCATTGTACCCGATACGACTGGGCGTTAATATGATATGATTTCCGACACGGATACTTACATTTCCCCATGTACCGAGGAAATATTTTTTCTCCTGCATTTCAAGGCAGATCCGAATGATATCTTTTCTCTCTTTTTCATAGAGCATTTTTCATCACTCCTCTCCGATAAGAGAACTCCTGAGTTTCCATGTCTCCTTTAACTGGTCATAAGTTTTCTTGTAGAGTGGATAGAATTTCATATACTCTTCATGTTTCTTCATATCCGGCTCATATACCTTTTTGATTTCAACTGTCGCATCAACAGCTTCTTTATAATCCTTATAATATCCCTGAACAACTGCGTTGTTTAAGATAACGCCTTTTGCTCCCAGTTCGTTTCCTTTAATTGTGACGATTTTGCTGCCGAGGATATCTGCAAACATCTGGCTCCATCCCGGACTCTTTGCTCCACCACCGCATAACGTCACCTGTTTGATTTCCTGTGGCATATGCTGATAGCAGTCAAGCATTGCAAAGGCAACGCCTTCATAAGTTGCACGTACAATATCCACAATTGTATGACGTACGCTGATTCCGGTATAACTTGCTCTCGCTCTGGAATCTGTAAACGGAGCTCTCTCTCCGCCTGCAAGAAGATATGGATGATACATAACACCTCTTGAACCAATTGGTACTGTCTCTATCAGTTCTTCCATATAATCATAGATATTCATATTTTTTTCGGCTGCCTGCTGTTTCAGTGTTCCGCCGAAATTATCCAGCATCCACTCCAGATTTGGTGTACCTGCGAGGGAAGCCATAAGTCTCAGCCATCTGTCTTCCATTACATGGCAGACTGTCATTCCGGCTTTAATATTGTCCTGCAGAGGTTTATCAATTACCATCTCATGAAGCGCTGCTGTGCCGATAATTGAACAGCAATGGCCATTTTCGACTACACCACTTCCAAGTGCACATGCACTGACATCCATCGGTCCGGATGTCACAATAACATTTTCTCCCAGTCCTAATTCTTTTGCCAGTTCTTTCTGTACCGGGAAAGCATTTTCTTTTGCGGAAAGTACCGGTGGATATTTATCTTTGTATTTCTCGATTCCACAGATTTTAAATGTTTCATCAAGATAATCTCTCTTATTCTGATCAAGGAAAATCAGAGACTGATCCGTTGCATCTGTTGTTATTTTTCCTGTAAATCTGTAGAAAAGATAATCTTTTAAATGCAAAAGCCATCTGCTCCTGTCCAGATTCTCCGGCTCATGCTCTTCCATCCATTTTACGATTCCGTTCTGGTTTCCGGTAAAAATACGTGTTCCGGTAATTTCAAACAACTTATCACAGGTACCGTCTTCGACCCATCTGTCTACGATTTTTGCAGCTCTTCCGTCACAGAAACAGCATCCATTTCTTACCGGTTCCATATTTTCATCAACCATCCACAGACCATCGCCCTGTGCAGTAATACCGATTCCCACAACTTCTTTGTCCGGAAATGCCCCGGTAACAGCTTTTACACATTTTACAGCTTTATCCCAGATTTCCAGCATATCTTCTTCATACATGTCTTCCCGTGGAAATATTCCCTTTAACGGAAAGGATTTTTGTCCGAGTTCATTTCCCTTCAGGTCAAACAGTACCGCTTTGATCCCGGATGTACCGGAATCAATTCCAATAAAATACTTCTCCATATAGTCACCCCCGTACTGAATCAGCTCACGCCTTCGCCTTTGCCGCACTGCATTCCCGTATAATTGTAAGCAGAGATGGCAGTGCAATCGCAATTACTACAACAAATCCGCTGACCGCTTCCTGCCAGTATACATTAACCCCAAACAATACGATGACATTCGAGATCACACAGATAATCGCAGAACCAATGATTGCTCCTACAGGACTTCCTACACCACCTGTCAGAGAAACACCCCCGATAACACTGGAGGCGATAGAATTCATCGGCCAGTTGTTTCCAATTGCCGCCTGTGCCGACCCCAATCTTGCAACGTAGAGCATTCCTGCCAGTGCAGAGATAAATCCTACGATTCCATATATAAGAACTCTTACTGCATCTACACGGATTCCCATGATCTTACTTGCTTCTCTGCTGTTTCCGATTGCATAAATGTATCTTCCTGTTTTTGTCTTTGTAACAAAATATACTATCACTATAAGAACAACTATAGCAAAAATAAACGGAATTGGAAACACACCGATATTTCCTTTACCAAGGAAAAAAATCGCATCTGGTATATTTGTAACTGCTTTTCCTTTTGTTATAACTAACGTGATTCCTCCATATAACGACTGCATTCCTATTGTTGTGACCATAGAATTCAGGCGGAGTTTTGTCACCAGAAGTCCGTTGATCACACCAAATAAAATTCCGGACAAAAGTCCTATTGCAAAAGCCAAAAATGGATTTATTTTCATGCTTGTCATCAAAATACCACCCAGTACACCTGATAATGTTGCAATCTTTCCTACCGAAAGATCAAGCTCTCCAATCAGCAGAAGCAGGGACTGAGCCACTGCAACCATACCAATGAATGCAATATCACGCATCAGTGACTGAAGATTAAATATCGTCAGAAAATGCGGTGAAAATATAGTTGCTATAATCATCATCAAAATCAGTACGCTTCCTATTAAAGCCACACTGTTCCTGCTTAAGGTTTTTAAGATATCTGCCGCTGATGCCTTCTGTTTGTTTTCATACTCTCTGCTCATCAGTCTGTCCCTCCTCATCACTGGTTTTGATTCCCAAAATTGCTTTTAAAATTTCTTCTTTTTCCGAACCATAAGTACATTCTCCTGTCACCTCTCCGTGATACATACATATGATACGGTTGGCGCATTTCTTTATTTCGTCCATTTCGGAAGAAATTAATATAATCGCAATTCCTTTTTCCGCCAGTTCCTTCATCAGTCTGTACACTTCTGTCTTTGCTCCAATATCAATGCCCTTTGTCGGCTCATCAAAAATCAGTATTTTAGGTTCAGTACAGGTCGATCTTCCGATAATTACTTTTTGCTGATTACCTCCGCTCAGAAATTTAATTTCTTTATTCAGATCGGAAGTCTTTACGTTATATGCCTTTATGATTTCTTCTGCTTTGGTGATCTCTTTTCTTTTTGAAATGCCACACCAGCTACTGACTGTATCGAGCGTATTAATTGAAATGTTTTCTTTCACACTCATATCAGGCAGAATTCCCTGACTACGTCTCTCCTCTGGCAGATAAAACATCCCATGTTTCACAGAATAATGTGTATCTCCCATCTTCCATGCTTTTCCCTGACATACAATCTCTCCACTGAAAATCGGAAGATATCCGAATATCGCCTGCATCAGTTCACTTCTTCCTGCCCCGACCAGTCCTGAAAATCCTAATATCTCACCCTTTTTCAATGAAAAACTCACATCATGAAACATCGTTCCCGTGAGGTGTTTTACATCAAGCACCAGCTCTTCTCCTACATTTTCTGAGCAGAATATCTCCTGATAATCCAGCTGCTTGCCTGTCATCTGTTCCACTACCCATGGCACATCTACCTCTTTTAAATCAGCTGTGGAAACTTTTCTTCCATTGCAGAAAACAGTAATACAGTCTCCCAGCTCAAAAACTTCATCTAACTTATGCGAAATAAAAATAATCGCTTTCCCTTCTTTTTTTATTTTCCTGATTATATCAAACAGATTTTCTGTATCTTTCTGTGTCAGACACGTTGTCGGTTCATCCAGAATCAGTACATCATAATCTGAAAACGCTGCTGCACGAGCAATCTGCAGAAGCTGCTGACTGGACACAGAAATCTCATCTGCCAGTTTTCCCGGTTCAACATGTATATTAAATTTATCCAAAATTGGTCTTGCCTGTTCTTCTAATTTTTTCTGGTTGATTCTTCCTTTTATCCCTGCCTTGTCATATGGTATAAAAAGATTCTCTGCAACCGTCATCTTTTGAAACAGACTGATTTCCTGCGGTACATATGCAATTCTCTTAAACAAACTTCTATCCTTTAATGCGGGCTTGTCATTGATAAAGATTTCTCCGTTTTCTGCTTCGTACACACCTGTAAGACATTTGATCAGTGTACTCTTACCTGCTCCATTTTCTCCCATAATACAATGAATTTCGCCCTTATGAAAGGAAACACTCACATCTTCCAATGCCTTTACTCCCGGAAAAATCTTTGTAATATTTTTTGCCTCCAGCACACTCATAGTCTGTCTTTCCTTTCTTTTATTTATAAAGAAGTTGACGGACGAGCATAAATGCCTCGCCCGTCATTGATTTTTCCTATTTATCCGTTTTCAGCGTTTATTCTGCTGAACCATCACCAACGATTTCAATCCATTCATCAACATTGTTCTGGTCAATATAAAGGATACCAGTATCCACAAAGTTCGGAATATCCTGTCCGCATGACATTTCCCATAACATCAATGTTGCCATAGAGCCCTGCATCTGAGGCATTGTTGAATATGAGCATACCATAGTTCCGTCTTTGATATACTGAAGAATCTGTGCCAAGTTTTCTGCACCTACAAAAGTAATTTCCCCGGCTTTTCCCGCTTCTTCAATTGCTGCTGAAATACCGATCGGTGCTGCACCATCTACACAGAGATATCCGTCCAGATCCGGATTAGCTGCAATTACAGCTGCTGCCTGCTGCTGAGCGGTCTGAACATCGTCACTGGAAGCACCGCCGTCAATAACCTCAATATCCGGATATTTTTCCAGAACTTGCATATGTCCTTCATATCTTTCAATATGTGTTGCGGATGTTGTTACACCATGCATAACAGCTACTTTTCCTTTTCCATCCAGAAGTTCTACTAACTTTTCAGCTTCCATTTCTGCCTGCTGTTTAAAATCATTTCCAACTGATGAAAGACCTGAGTCTTCAACAACCGCATCAAACAGCATTACCGGGATTCCCATTGCCTGAACTTCTTCGATTACTGATTTACTTCCCTCATAATCAACAGGGTCAATTGCAATACCATCCGGTTTGGTAGCCGCTGCCTGCTCAAGAATCGTATTCTGTTCTGTAACATCAGCTGTTGATGGCGCTCTGTAATCTACATTTACATTCTTTCCAAGCTGTTCACTGAGTGTATCTGCCTGTGACTGCGCCCCCTGGTTTACTGCATCAAACCACTCATGAACGCACTTCGGAATGATTACAAAATTCAGATCATCTGCCGCATAAACATTCATCCCTGTGCCCATCATACATGAGCCAACCGTTAACGCTGCTGTCATAATAATAGTTGTCGCTTTTTTCATAAGTTTCCTCCCAATTTTTATAAATACCCTCTTTTATATAGTTTCGTTTTTATTTCACTTTTGTTTTGTTTCTTGCTTTTTTCATTTTCGGAATGCATTCAAAAATGTAATTTATGAGTATAATATATTCGTTTCTCGTCAAAAAGTCAACACATTTATTTCGTTTTTATTATTTATAGTTTCGTTTGTATTTCGTTTTTGCATTTTAGGAGAATTGTGTCACAGATACTAAAAAAGTCTGAAAGGAATGGGCTGTTTTACCTCATATTCTTTCAGACTTTCAGCTGTTTCTATGTTGTTTTGTTTATTATTCTGCCCTGGTCATTTTAGTTATTTGCCCCTTGCGTTTCTCCAAGAAATGAGCCCGACATAAAAAGCCCACAAACTGTTATTTTACAGTTCATGGGCTTTTCTTTCGTCTTAAGTTATATTTAGTTCTGTTCTGCGATATGTCTTGCTACGTAGATACCACTTGCAGATGCGTGGGACAGGGAATGGGTAACACCGCTTCCGTCGCCGATCACATACAGACCTTTATAGCAGCTCTCAAGATTATCGTCAATCTCAACTTCCATATTGTAGAATTTAACCTCCACACCATACAGCAGAGTATCGTCATTGGCAGTTCCCGGAGCTACTTTGTCCAAGGCATAGATCATTTCAATAATACCATCCAGAATACGTTTCGGAAGTACAAGACTTAAGTCACCAGGTGTTGCAGTAAGTGTAGGTCTTACCAGTCCTTCTTCCACACGTTTTACGGTACTTCTACGTCCACGTACCAGGTCACCGAAACGCTGTACAATGACACCACCGCCAAGCATGTTCGAAAGCCTTGCAATGCTTTCACCGTATCCGTTGCTGTCTTTGAACGGCTCAGAAAAATGTTTGGAAACAAGAAGGGCAAAGTTGGTATTCTCGGTCTTCTTCTCGTCGCCTTCATAGCTGTGACCGTTTACAGTAATGATTCCGTTGGTATTTTCATTTACAACGATTCCATTCGGGTTCATACAGAATGTACGTACATTATCTTCAAATTTCTCTGTGCGGTAAACGATTTTGCTTTCATAAAGCTCATCTGTCAGATGTGAGAAAATAACTGCCGGAAGCTCTACACGGACACCGAGGTCCACACGGTTGGATTTGGTAGGAATCTTAAGTTCCTTACAGACAGTTTCCATCCATTTACTTCCGCTTCTTCCGACAGAAACAATACATTTCTTACACTCGTAAGAACCTTTTGCGCAGATTACACGATATCCCTCTTCGAGAACCTCCAGTTTTTCAACCGGCGTATCGAAATAAAAATCCACATGATCTTTCATCGCATTGTACAGATTCTCAAGAACAATATAGTTAATATCTGTTCCGAGATGACGTACGGACGCATCCAGAAGATTCAGTTTGTTCTGCAGGCAGAGTTTTTTAAATTTGGTTCCTGCTGTAGAATAAAGCTTTGTTCCCTGTCCGCCGTATTCCATATTGATATCGTCTACATATTTCATCAGCTCAATAGCTTCGCTCTTGCCGATATGTTCATACAGTGTTCCGCCAAAGTCATTGGTGATATTATATTTTCCATCAGAGAATGCACCTGCGCCGCCGAAACCGCACATGATCGAGCATCTCTTACAGTTGATACAGTTTTTAATCTTTTTGCCGTCGATCGGACATTTTCTTTTTTCGAGAGAATATCCCTCTTCAAAAACTGCCACTTTGTAATCCGGTTTTTCTTTCATCAACTCGTATGCCGCAAAAATTCCTCCCGGGCCGGCACCGATAATGATCACATCATAGTTCATGCATCTTCCTCCTTGTGAGTATCGCTTCTTCCCATTTGTTTATATCCCTCATCCATTTGCAACAGGGCATCCCTATTGCATAAAAAAAGCTGTCGCAGAAGGTATCATGACGAATCCTGTCACTTCCATTCATTACGGCAGTTGGAAAAATGTTCAACATATGTATTGTTAATCATAATCCTTATCTATATTACAGGATTCCTCATTTTTTGTCAAGCACTGTTTTTGTACGAAAATCAGATGTTTTCCTGTTAAATACAAGAGCACTACCATTTCAGACAGTACTTTTGCTCAATCGCACAAAAAAATTCCTCCTGTTTTTCTCGACATTTCTAATGTCTATTTTATGAAAAACAGAAGGAATTATTCATTTCAAAGTTTTACATTTTGTGTTTCTTTGCGTTAAAAAACGCTTTTGTTTCTTTTGCTACGACTCCACTCAATACAAACAGTGCGATCATATTCGGAATTGCCATCAGACCATTGAAGATATCTGCGATGGTCCATACAGCACTTACTGTCATGTAAGGTCCGATAAATACTGCGAGAATGTATAACCAACGGTATACAATGATTTTTTTCTGGTGTCCGTTTGTCAGATATTCCAGACAACGTTCACTGTAGTAATCCCATCCGAGAATGGTGGTAAATGCAAAGAATACAAGACAGAGCATCAGTACAAATGCTGTAAATTTCGCCGGAAGCGGAAGTCCGTGCTGGAATGCATATGTAGTAACCTGTACACCTTCAATACCTTCTACCTGCCATGCGCCTGTCAGGACAATAGACAGACCTGTCATTGTACAGATAACGATCGTATCAATAAAAGTACCTGTCATACTTACCAGACCCTGGCGTACCGGCTCTTTTGTCTGAGCTGCTGCTGCTGCGATCGGTGCACTACCAAGACCTGCCTCGTTAGAGAAAATTCCTCGTGCGACACCTTTCTGCATTGCCACGATCATGGATCCAACCACACCACCTGTCACTGCACTCGGGTTAAACGCTGCTTTTACAACAGTTACGATTGCTGCCGGGATCTCTGTAATGTTGCAGATGATCAGAGCAACACTGAGCACAATATAGATTACTGCCATAAATGGTACAATAATCTGGCTGACTGTTGCAATTCGCTTCAAACCTCCGATCAGGATTGCTGCCACACAGAATGCAAGAATCAGAGAAGAAACAACAACAGCCACAGAATACTGTCCCAAAAACGGGATATTGATACAGTTTGTTTTATTTGGATCAAAGAAGTTCTGTACCGCACTGGAAATACCATTTACCTGGCTGAAAGTACCTATACCAAAGAGACCAACACATACACCAAAGAATGCAAAGATCTTTGCAAGCCATTTCCATTTGCTTCCCATACCTTTTTCGATATAGTAGAATGGTCCGCCAAGGCTGTGTCCATCCTCGGCAACCACACGATACTTAACTGCCAGAAGTCCTTCTGAATATTTCGTTGCCATTCCGAAGAATGCTGCTACGATCATCCAAAACAATGCTCCCGGACCTCCGGCACAGACTGCTGTTGCCACACCGACGATATTACCGGTACCAATTGTTGCACTCAGTGCTGTACATAAAGCTGCAAAACTGGAGATTTCTCCGTCTCCTTCTTCTTCATTCTTAAACATCCATTTCAGAGCCAGCGGAAGACGACGCACCTGAAGAAACCCAAGTCTGCTGGTAAGAAGGACACCACCGGCTATGATCAATACCATAAGCGGCACTCCCCAGACTTTGTCATCCACTGCAACTAAGAAATTATTGATTGCTTCCCACATCTCAAAAAGTTCTCCTTACGTATGTATTTTTCAGCATCATAAACAAGGGGACTTCATAAAAAGAATCAATCTCTGATAAAAGGATAATAATAAGAATCTCTGACACTCAGACTAAAAAAAGAACTGCTAAAAGAATAAACTTCCAGGATGTAATTATAAAAAAGCATCCTCTGTCCTTTTGCCTGAGAGATTCAAGACGCTTACGCGTCGCTTGCACCTTCGGCCCCTGTACTGAAACAGGTGTCTCCAGAGAAACGATCCATTTACAGTTTCTGTCCGATAACACGGATACCTGAGAGTTTTACTCCTTCGGTGGGCTCTGGCCTCTTTCCTGCAAACTTCTCCTCGTTATTGCTGTCACTGCGTTATACTATAGTGCTAAATCATTAAGATGTCAAGAGGGAAATTTTTTTCTTCCCTCTTGAAATTTTTTGTTAATTAAATGTATTTTATTTCGGGCTGACAATCTTTCCCGCCACCGCACATGCTGCCGCAGTCTTCGGAGATGCCAGATAAATTTCTACTTTGGATGTTCCCATACGGCCGAGGAAATTACGGTTGTTTGTTGCCACAACGCGCTCTCCGTCTGTCAGTATACCACCTGCACGTCCACAGCACAGTCCGCATCCCGGATGTGTGATCATCGCCCCTGCCTCAGCCAGAGTATCCAGAATACCCAGCTCGATTGCCTGTCTGTAGATCTTACGGCTTGCCGGTGTTACGATCAGTTTTACATAATCTGCAACTTTTTTGCCTTTCAGAACTTCCGCTGCTGCTGCAAGGTCTTCCAGACGTCCATTTGTACAGGAACCGATAAATACCTGATCGATCTCAGTTCCTTCCAGTGTGCTGACATCACGGATCTTATCTACCTGAGACGGGCATGCCATAACCGGAACCAGATCTTCTGCACGATAGGTCACAATATTAAGATATGTGGCATCCTCATCTCCGACAAGACTCTTCTGGAAATCGTTCAGCTCAATCTCACAGTACTCTGCCGTCTTTTCATCAGGAGTAAAGAGCGCACATTTTGCACCTGCCTCAATTGCCATGTTGGCAATTGTCATGCGGCTTGCCACAGACATATTCTTCACTGCACTTCCTGTAAATTCCAGTGCACGATATGTAGCTCCGTCCGCACCGAGATCCCCGATCAGACGCAGGATCACATCTTTTGACATGACATTTTCTGGAAGTTCTCCGTCGATCACAACTTTGATCGTTTCCGGAACTTTGATCCACATAGTCCCTGTTCCGAGGATACTTGCCATCTCGGTATAACCGATACCGGAAGAAAAAGCGCCGACACATCCGTAAGTAGTCGTATGGCTGTCTGTACCAAATACGATATTGCCCGGTTTCACATAGCCGGCCTCTGTCATTAACTGATGGCAGATTCCGTCACTTCTATGTACGTTTTTCATGCCATATTTTTCTGCAAAAGCATCTCCTGTGTGGAAATGTCTGGTATCATCAAGCTGGCTTGCCGGAACAAGGTGGTCATAGATCAGGACTACTTTGTCCGGATCCCATAATTTCTGAAATCCCATTTCTTCAAATTTCTCTGCAACAAACGGGATAAAAATATCGTGGATCATCACTCTGTCGACATTGACTGTGACGATATCACCCGGGGTTACGGCATGGCCCACATTGTTTCTGATAATCTTTTCAATAACTGTTTCGCCCATCTGATCTCCCTCCTTAGTCCAGTCCGTTCAGTTTACGCATGGCTTTTACAAGTCCGCCTGCCTGAATGATGCTCATCAGGTTCTCCGGCAGAGAAGCGATCGGGTACTGTTTTCCGTTGTAGTCCACATGCTCATTCATAATAACAGTCACGGAATCTCCTTCTTTGACATCTGTATGAAGATCCGGCTGTTCAATCAGAAGAAGACCGTTGTTGATAGAGTTTCTGAAGAAAATTCTGGCAAAAGATTTCGCGATGACACACTGGATTCCCAGCGCTTTGATGATCTCCGGTGCCTGCTCTCTGGATGAACCGCAGCCAAAGTTTTTGCCGGCAACAATGATGTCGCCTTTCTGGATCTGACCAGCCAGTTCCGGGCGAAGCGGGCTGAATCCATATTGTTTCATATCGTCGATTGTTTTGAGTGCCAGATACTCGGTCGGGATGATGATATCCGTATCAATGTCATCGCCAAGCACCCAGACTTTACCTGTAAACTTTTCCATAATCTATGTTCCCTCACTGAATATGTATTCGTTGTTTGTACTCTGCCTTTATGTTTCTCAGATTTCAGACGGCAGCGCGATCTTTCCTGCGATTGCCGAAGCTGTAACAGTTGCTGCGGATCCGAGATATACTTTGGAGCTCGGATGTCCTGCACGTCCCTTGAAGTTACGTGTTCCGGTACTAATCAGAACTTCGTTTTCTCCGATCACTCCCTGGCAGCTTCCCCAGCATACACTGCAGTTCGGGTTCATAACGATTGCGCCGGCTTCCATAAAGATGTCAATCAGTCCTTCTTTTAATGCCTGACGGTAAATGGTCTGGCTTGCCGGAACAACAAGGAAACGTACTTTATCTGATACTTTCTTTCCTTTGATGATCTCGGCACCCACACGCAGGTCCTCGATACGTCCATTGTTACAGGAACCAAGGAATGCTTCGTTGATCTCGATGCCACATGCTTCTTCTGCCGGAACAACATTGTCTACAAAATCCGGTCTGGCAACTACCGGACGGACTTTGCTCAGATCAAATGTGTATTCTCTTACATATTTTGCATCCGGATCGCTGTGGAAAACGGCTTTTGGCTCACGTCCATGCTCTTTCAGATATTCCATGGCTTTCTCATCAGCTTCAAAGATACCGGTCTTTGCACCGGCTTCTACTGCCATGTTGCAAAGTGTCATACGGTCACTGATACTCAATGTCTTTGCACCTTCTCCGGTAAATTCCATTACCTGATAGTTACATCCGTTTGCACCAACTTCGCCAATGATCGTAAGGATCAGGTCACGTGCGGTCACACCTTCCGGAAGTTTTCCTGTCAGATTGAATTTTACGGATTCCGGAACAAGTACCCAGGAAGTACCTGTCACCATTCCATAGAGGAAGTCTGTACATCCGACACCGGTACCAAATGCACCGAGTGCACCGTAGGAACATGTATGGCTGTCTGCACCAAAGATCAGTTCGCCCGGACGCACATAATTTTCAATCATGACCTGATGGCAGACACCTTTACCTTCCCAGAAATCAATGTTGTTTGCTTTTGCAAAATCTCTCATTTTTTTCTGAGACGCTGCGGTTTTCGGGCAGTCAGACGGTACGTTATGGTCCACGATAAATACAAGTTTCTTTGTATCTGCAATGTGCGGATTTTTTAATTTATTGTTATACATATCAACAGTCAGATGTGTCGTTCCGTCGTTACTCATCAGACGGTCAAGCTGTACGGTATGGATATCTCCTGGCTTTACGCTCTCCACTCCGGCTGCCGCTGCAATAATTTTTTCTGCGATTGTCATTCCCATGGTTATTTCTCCTCCTTGTTCAGCGAAGCGATCAGACCGCCCTGATTCAGAATTCCCTGCATATATTCCGGGAGTTTTGTACAGGTATAAGTCTTGCCGTTTGCAACTGCTGTTCCGTCAGACATATGGAGTTCCATAGTATCTCCGGTTGCTACATTATCCGGAAGATCTTTACAGACAATTGCCGGAAGACCGATATTGATTGCATTTCTGAAGAAAATTCTCGCAAAAGATTTTGCAATGACAGCCTGTACACCAAGTGCTTTCAGGACACCCGGTGCCTGCTCTCTGGACGAACCACAGCCGAAGTTTTCTCCGCCTACTACGAAATCTCCGGGTTTTACTTTCTTTGCAAAATCAGGATCTAATGATTCAAATGCGTGCCCTTTCATTTCATCCAGATTCGGCAGAAGTAAATACTGGGATGCAATGATCTGGTCTGTATCAAGGTCATTATGAAATTTAAAAACTGTTCCCTTTTCCATAATAAGAATTCCTTTCTATGTATAACTATTCATTTTCTCTCTATTTTACCACAAAATATGTGAATAGAAAATGTATATTTAGATGACTTTATGCTGTAACCACTTCCGGCTGTGAAATCTCCACGTAAAAATAATTCCACGAAGTGTCCAGTCTGCAAACATACCGATCCAGACACCCATCGGACCGAATCCCATGACTCTGATCAGAAATACACAGAGGCAGAATCTGCATGCCCACATCGTACAGCAGGAAACGATCATGGAAAATTTCACATCTCCCGCTGCACGAAGTCCATATCCAGGTATGAATGCCATGATCCATACAAGCGGCTTTACAATTGTGATCCACATCACCATATGAAAACACATATCTGCACTTTCTTTTTCCATACCACCAAGGATTGTGATTGGTTTTGTCAGTGCAAATACACCAAGACAGCTTATGATGATAATAACTTCTGCGATCACGCAGAGTTTTTTTATGTAATATACTGCTTCATCCTGTCTTCCGGCCCCAAGACACTGACCGACGATCGTCATCAGACCGACTCCGACTCCGATTGCTGCAATACCATTTAGATTTTCCAGGATATTTGTCATTGCCTGTGCTGCGATTGCGGTAGTTCCAAGCGTGGAAACTGTTGACTGAATTGCAAGCTTCCCAAGCTGAAACATACTGTTTTCGATGCCTGACGGAATACCGAGTCCGAGAATACGTCTGATCATACTCCAGTCCGGACGGATCTCGAAATAATCACGTACAACAATCTCCTGACCTTCTTTTTCCTTTCGAAGCTGGATTATAACGACAACTGCACAGAAAATACGGGAAATCAATGTAGAAAGCGCCGCACCTGCAACTCCCATATGAAATCCCCAGATCATCACTGCATTTCCCGCAATATTCATGACATTGGAAATCATCGAAATGATCATCGGTCCTTTTGTATTATCCTGCGCCCTGAAAATAGAAGCTGCTGAATCATAAGCTGCGATGAACGGGAACGACAGGGCTGTATAGAAGAAATATATTTCCGAAGCACGCATGACCGCCGGTTCTACCGATCCGAAGATCAACCTCAGGAGTGGTTTCTGGAAAACAAGACAGATCAGACTCACCGCTACCGAAATAGCTGTTATGATAAACAACACCTGTCTTGCAGATTCGTTTGCTTTTTCTTTATTTCTCTGTCCTATGTACTGTGCACAGATGATCGCACCGCCTGCCGCCAGTGCGGAGAATGCCTGAATGACGAGCACGTTGATTGAATCTACCAGCGATACCGCTGAGATTGCCGCCGAACCGACATTACTTACCATCATGGTATCCGCAGTTCCCATGATGGAATTAAGCAGCTGTTCCAACACGACCGGAATCAGAAGACTGCAGATCATGCGATTAGAAAACATATGCTGTTGCTGTTCCATTTTTCACTCAACTCCCCCATAATTCATTTCCAAACTTTACCGGCGGTCATGCCGACTTTGACATTATGTTCCTTTCCGCAGGATAATGCAAGTTTTTATCAAAGAACATATTATGGGAGCAGTTCGTATGCAATACGCGGGCTTCCATCCGGGACATGTACGATGCCGCAGCTTACAAAACCGTATTTTTCCAATACGTGCTGCATTACTTTGTTATCCGTATGTGTATCGATCCGAATATGCGGCACTTGTGCGCTGCAGTAATCCATGACATGACCAAGAACGCCCTGCACTGTTCCGTCGCTGGCTACACGATGCACGGCAGCATAAGGTTCCTCTGACTTCCAGTTTCCTTCTTCTATCTCCAGATAGGTCGGATCTTCTCCTATAATAAAGGCGAATACTGCATGAATGTCCGCTTTCTCCAGTACATACAAATTTCCCTGACAGATATCTTCCTCTATCAGAGCTTCCGGTTCGTCACCTTTCCCCCACTGTGAATGGTTGCCGTTTTTTCTCATAAACTGTCTTGCCACCTCGTAGATTTCCCGGATTCTCGGAAGATCCCACGGTGTCGCTTTTCTTATTGTACAGGACATGTATTTATCCTCGCTCTCTATAAATTATAATAGTTACTGTACACTCCGTTCACAGCAGTTTATAATACTCCCTGCTCCTGCATCTCTCTGGCCACGGAAACATACTCTTTGCTGTTCTCAAGAATCCCCAGTTTTTCTTCCCAGGTAAGGTTCCGTCTGATTTTTGCCGGACTTCCCATCACAAGAGAACCATCTGGTATCACAGTATTCTTCGTCACAAGACTTCCAGCTCCTATAATACAGTCATTTCCAATCTTTGCACCGTCAAGTATCACTGCCCCCATTCCAATCAGCGTTCTGTCCCCAATCGTACAGCCATGAATCACTGCATTATGTCCCACTGTAACATTATTTCCGATACAAACCGGCATGTTACGGCTCACATGAACTGTACAGTTCTCCTGAATATTGGACTCTTCCCCAATCACAACCGGAGCTTCATCCCCACGGATCACAGCAAAATAAAGCACACAACTGTCACGCCCGATCGTCACATCACCCGTGATCACCGACTGTTTTGCAATTCTCGCATCTTCTGATATTTTTACACTTTTATAATTCATTGTATCTTCCTCTAATTTCTGCAATTTTGCCAGTATGATTTCAGTGTAGCAAGCCATGCTTTTGTTGTCAATCGACAAACATGATCCGATACTGTCTATATATGTCGCTGAGAGTTGAGTCAAATGTTTCCGCTTCCGATCTTATTCTTAAATTCATACGGCGTACATCCCATCTGACTGCGAAAAACTTTGCCGAAATAGCAGGCAGAGTGAAACCCGCAGTTCTGGGAAACTGTCGTAATCGTCTCAGAGGTGTTTTTCAGCATAGTGCATGCCATCTGCAGGCGGTATTCTTTGAGACGTTCTTCTTTTTCTGATGTACGCAGTTTTGCTGATTCCGGCATGACCCATTCTGCCTGAGTTCGGTATTGCAATTCCTTCCATTTGCCGGTAATATTCAGCTCATCTTTTCACTATATACAATACATCCAACAAGCGCCATACGGTTTTCTGCTCCGTATGGCGCTTGTTTATAATTATTCTCTATTTTAATATGTAAAAAACGCAAGGATCATATACACCACGACCGACACAATACAATACAGCGAATTTGTCGTAGATACATATGCGCTTCCGTCTTCACGCTTAAGGAAAGTCTGCATACTGAACGTAGCCGGTGCGGACATATAGGTAATCACTGCCAGGTCCAGTAATTTATTACTTCCGATAAAACTATGTACCGCCAGAAGGACACACACGATCATAACTGCCTGCAGCACAATACGCATCACGATCGTCCGAACACACGGTCCAAAAAGTTCCGGTGTCAGTTCCATGCTGAAACCTACTACAATCAGAATGATTGCCGTCAAAGCTGTAGTCAGAATACTCTCGACGCTTGTATAAATCCCGCCTGCCGGGCTTGCAAGCAGAAGTTTGATCACGCCTGTCAATCCCGCAATGATTCCCAGAACACTTGCGATAAATGCCGGTGTTTTTACTGCGCTTACTGCAAGATTCTTTACATTAATCTTCTCACCGTTCTCGGTCTGGCCAAGCATTCCCATATAAATACTGAATCCAAAAAGCAGTCCCGCAATATCAAGAACTGCGATCTGTGACAGGTTATCCTGTCCGCAGAGACTTGTGTACAGAGGATATGCCATCGAGCCGCCCTCATACACACTGACCATAAATGGCAGATACTTGCGGTAATTTTCTGTCATAAGCGGCTTCATAAGAAATCCAATGCCAAAAGATACAACCAACATGATGAACATGATCCCGACCAGCTTTGCCGTTTCTGCTCCATAATCCGATGTCGCCAGTGCATGAAAGATTGCCACAGGAAGCATGATGTTTGTAACCAGTGCTTTCATGCTGTCGATGCCGTTCTTGTTCAGCAATTTCCATTTCCGGCATAAAATACCAAGAATGATCATTACCAGTACTGGTGATATGATTTCCAGAACTTTCATTTGTTTCCTCTCCCTTAAATCAGACGTCTTCCTCAACACTCTAAATAACTTTAAATGTTTTCGCCTGCCCTGCTTACCAAACAGCTCTGTAAAAGCAAACGCAACAACATTAAATATATTATCTATCAAAACAAACAAAATCACAAGATATTTTGTCTGCTTGTTTTTGTTTCCAGTACATAAAAAGGCCCAAAAGCTTATTCTGCTCTGAAACAGAGTGTTCATAAGACTTTCCGGCCCTTTAATAGTTAAATTAAAAGATAAATCTGAGCTTTACAGATTATTTACCTGCAACCTGAGCTGCAACTTCTGCTGCAAAGTCATCCTGACGTTTTTCGATACCATCACCTGTCTCGTAACGAACGAAACCTTTGATTGTGATCTTAGCGCCGTTTGCTTTTGCAACTTCTTCTACGTATTTACCAACGGACTGTTTTCCGTCTTCTGCTTTAACGTATACCTGGTCAAGAAGGCAGATTTCTTTGAGTTCTTTCTTGATACGTCCAGTGATCATACCCTGGATAACCTTTTCCGGTTTCTGGGATTCTTTTGGATCGTTCTGGATCTGAGCAAGAAGGATTTCTTTTTCATGTTCGATGTATTCAGCACTTACTTCGCTGTCGCTTGTGTATTGCGGTTTCAGAGCTGCGATCTGCATTGCTACGTTTCTAGCCATTTCTTGAACTGCATCGTTAACAACATCTGTCTCAACGTCTACAAGAACGCCGATTTTTCCACCCATATGTGTATAGGAAGCAACGAAACCATTGTCTTCTTTTACCTGAGCGAATCTTCTGATGTTCATGTTCTCGCCGATAACTGCAACCTGAGCTGCAAGAGCTTCTTTTACAGTCTTAGTTGTATCAAGTGCCCATGGCTCTGCAAGGAAAGCATCGATATCTACTGCGGAAGTAGTAAGTGCCTGTGTTGCAACATCTGCAACATAGTTCTGGAATTTTTCGTTTTTAGCAACGAAGTCTGTCTCAGAGTTAACTTCTACAACAACTGCGCTCTTAGCGTCATCAGCAACGAGTGTCTTGCAAAGACCTTCTGCTGCAACACGGCCTGCTTTTTTCTGAGCTGTAGCAAGACCTTTTTCACGCAGGAATTCTACTGCTTTGTCCATATCGCCTTCTGTAGCTGTAAGAGCTTTCTTACAATCCATCATTCCGGCACCGGTCATTTCTCTTAATTCTTTTACCTGAGCTGCTGTAATAGCCATTGTATTCTCCTCCTGGAATTAAATCAATTATTCCTCTGTAGCTTCTTCAACTTCTGCTTCTTCAGCTTCTGTTGTTCCCTGATTTGCTTCGATAACAGCATCTGCCATTTTGGAAACGATCAGTTTTACGGCACGGATAGCATCATCGTTACCCGGGATTACATAATCAAGTTCTTCCGGATCACAGTTTGTATCGCAGATACCGATAAGCGGAATACCTAATGTATGAGCTTCCTGAACGCAGATTCTTTCTTTCTTAGGATCAACGATGAAGATTGCGTCCGGGAGACGTTTCATCTCTTTGATACCGCCAAGGTTTTTCTGCAGTTTAGCAAGTTCTTTTCTTAATTCAATAACTTCTTTCTTTGGAAGTACTTCGAAAGTTCCGTCAGCTTCCATAGCTTCGATCTGTTTCAGTCTTGCAATACGGCTCTGGATTGTCTTGAAGTTTGTAAGCATACCACCAAGCCATCTTTCGTTTACATAGAACTGTCCGCAACGCTCTGCTTCTGCTTTGATAGCATCCTGAGCCTGTTTCTTAGTTCCAACGAAAAGGATGTTTCCGCCATTAGCTACGATGTCAGCTACTGCATTGTAAGCATCGTCTACCATACCTACAGACTGCTGAAGGTCGATGATGTAGATACCGTTTCTTTCTGTGTAGATATACGGAGCCATTTTAGGGTTCCATCTTCTTGTCTGATGTCCGAAATGAACACCTGCTTCCAAAAGCTGTTTCATTGAAATAACGCTCATGTTTGTTCTCCTTTTTGGTTAAATTCTTCCGTACAGATCATTTTCTATCCGGACCCAACCTCACACCGTAAGGGCACCATCCATCGGAATCTCTGTACGTGACTTTTTATTTGTGCGTCAGTGCGCACATTGCAACTTCTAGAGTATAGCATAGGAAAACCCTCCGTGTAAAGAGGGTTTTCGCAGTTTTCGGTATATTTTTGCTGGATTTTACCATGTTCACGCACGATGCCGGCAAAATGCAATTAAAAACACAGCAAACACATTTAGTGGCGATAACGCTATCCCTTCAACCGTAAAAGTTCTTCCTCAGTCAGGGGACGGCACTCACCTTTCTTGAGATTGTCGGGGAGGATAAGCGGACCCATGGAGATTCTCTTAAGGTAGATGACTGGGTTTCCGACTGCTGCCATCATCCTCTTGACCTGATGAAACTTGCCTTCGTGAATTGTCAGATGCAATTCTGTATACACTTCCGGCAAATTTTCTATGCGCACACGACCAGGCTGCATACCACCGGCACCTTCCCAGCTCCCGCCAACTATCTCAACCTTCGCAGGCATGGTCAGTTTTTCTTCGCCGATATCCACACCATTTTCGAGATTACGAATATTTTCCACCGTAAGCTTTCCCTCCACGCGGACAAAATATGTTTTGTCCACATGTTTTCCCGGTGCAAGAAGCTCATGTGCCAGCATACCGTCATCCGTAATAAGAAGTAATCCTTCGGTATCTTTGTCAAGTCTTCCTACCGGAAAAAGCCCCTTCCTGTCAGATGGTACATATTCCATAACTGTTCTGTCATTGCGATCTTCTGTGGCACTGACGCAGCCGGCAGGTTTGTTCAGAAGATAATAGACAAATTCCGGTGCCACACCAACAGTTTCCCCCGAAAGCACAACCACATCATTCTCCGGATCGACTTTCATCTCCGGTTTCTTCGCCGGTACACCGTTCACCTGAACCCGCCCTTTCTGTATGAATTTTTTCACTTCACTTCTGGTTCCCTTTCCCGCATCTGCGAGAAACTTATCCAGCCTTACTGCCTTTGCCATATATACTCCTTATTCTGATTCAACAGTACTATCCAGATATATTTCTGAAGGTGCATCTGCCCCTCCGATAATTTCCTGTGTTGCCACATCTTCCTCATCATCTGTATACACTGTTTCTTCTTTTGTCACCGGTACATCCACCTGCATACTACTCTGTGTGATTCCCAGCTCTGTAATCTTTTCTTTTACGAAATCAGGAAGTTTTTCTGTCTTCAGTCCATATGTATTTACAGCCTCGCCTTTATCTGTAAGCACTGATACATAAATATTCTGATAGATTTCTGAATCTTTATCAACATATCCATTGTATCTTATGGTCAATGCCTCTTTTAAAGCTTTTATTTCTTCTGGCTTCTCATAAGTCACATCTTCCTGCTGTCCATCATCATCATTAAAATAGTTCAGCATGATCTTTTCAATATCCAGATCTTCTACCGTCAGAGGATAACCTGTTTCCTTAAGAATTGCAAGAGTATTTTTAAATGAAGGATATATACCGACTATCCATTCTGCATACTGTACATCTGCATTCGTATTTCCCGGTATCATATTATTCACATTCTGTTTACCAGGAAGCTGATAAGCAAAATCAATTTTTACCTCAGGTGTTTGCATAAAATCTTCTGCTGTTGCAGCATCGACATCCTGCTTCATCGCTTCAAGAAGCTGTTTCATTTTATCGGAATCATTCTGGAAGATACTGTATCCATTTCCGCTTGCATCATTCAGTCCAATATTTTTCAGATATTTCTGATCAAGATCAAGAAAACCAAATTTCTGTTCTTTCAGATTTTCTTCCTCATATAATCCTTTTACAAGAGCACTTAAGTTTTCCGTCTCTATCCAGTATTTTCGATAGATTTCTTTTCCAGATTTAAGTGTGTATTTTATACTTGTATAATATGTATAATCTCCGTCGATTGCCTCACTTTTCGGATTGCCGGCAACGATATCCTGAAGAGCTTTATAAGTCTGGTCGCCTATACCATTTTTACCGGTAAATGCCATAGCAGACTCAGCCCAGCTATTTGCATCTGTTATTTCATAGTCTCCATCTTTTGTCTTTTGGACATTCTCATAATAGTCCTGATCAAAAGACATCATGTTGAGATTCACGGATGCAATATCTTCCTGTTTCGGAATATAGCTGTCAAAATGCAGCAGGTCTTTCTGGAAAATAAGTGCACAAACTGCTACAAGTACACCTGCAATTACCAGCTGTAACTTTTTCGTAAAAAAGCCCTGGAAACTCATCTGATATATCGTTTCTAATAAACCATGTATTACGACTGTTCCAAGAATCATTCCGAAAATCCACCAGAGAATTCTGACTTTTCCGGTAGTAAGCGAATAGAATATCCAGCCAACTGCAAGGCCGCCCGGTACCACTATCATAAATTTTACTATGATTGAAACCCACGGATAAACCATGGATTTTCCAGCCGATTCTGATGGTCTTTTCTTATATGCAGCCCATGCCATAACTCCAAGTACAACACCAAGGATGATGACTGCTATAAGTAATTTTCCTGCCTTTCCCTCCGCATAGGCACTAACCATACTGAGGATCAGCGTTCCCGGAGATGCAGTGTGCAGGAGTGTATTAAAGCCACCATACTGATATTCTGAGAAGAAGGTATGCCAAAATGACTGTCCATAGGCTACAAGGAGCAAATTGAGTACAATCCCATACAGGTACATACCTCCCAGACACAGAATACCCATCAGCATATTTCCCGTCACACTGATTACCAGCACAATACTGAAATAGATCACCAGGTAGATGATGAGATGCAGGAAAAGCATCCTGACTGCCATCCCCATAATATTCAGGCTGAAAAATCCTCGTGCTGCTCCAATACAGATCATCAGAAACTCTGTGATGATATACGGTATCAGATAATATACCAGTCCTGAAACCACTCTTTCCAGAAACAGTTCTGCTCTTTTTATCGGAAGTCCATGATAATAATCTGTTTTTTTATCAGAATACAGATAAATAAATCCGTTCACACTGTTTATGAAAGCCGCTATGGATGCAATGATCAGACCCGACAGCACAAAACCATCTTTCCACAAATTGTTATACAAAATCAGAATTTGTAAATCTGAGTATTGCAGATCCTTCCAGGAGCTCAGCTTTACCATACCAGTCACCGGAAATGCCAGCAGAAATCCAAGTGTAATAAATGCCGGTATCCAGCTCTGTCCTTTGGATATTGTTTTCAGATGTTTAGAAGAAAATATTCTGGATTTCATAGCCAGCCACCTCCGTTTCACTGATAAATATTTCTTCCAGAGTCAGTGGAAGCACTTCACAGAACAATGGATTCTTTTCCTGAATCTTTGCCATAATTTCTGCCCTTGTGCCCCTCGCTGTGATCATTACAAGTGAGCCCTGATGATCCACTTTCAACACATCAAGTTCTTTTTTCAGCGCGTCTTCCTGCTTCTTATCAGTAAATACACACTGTATCTTGTGAATATGGAATTTCATATCTTCCAGATTTCTGCTCAGAAGCATACCTCCCTTATATAAAAGGCCCACATGATCACAGATATCTTCCAGTTCTCTTAAATTGTGAGACGCCAGAACCGGTGAAAAATCTCTGCTCATGATCTCAGCGGCAAAAAGACTTTTTACTCCCTGACGTACCACCGGATCCAGTCCGTCAAATGTCTCATCACAGAGAAGATATCTCGTCCCCGCACAGATGCCAATCAGCGTCATCAGCTGTTTCTTCATTCCCTTTGAAAAACTACTGACCTTCTGACTTTCATCAAGTTGAAACTGACGCATCAGTTTCGAGAAGCGCTGACATTCAAATCCCGGATAGTACAGACGGTAAAACGAAGCCATATCCGCTGCGGTATAGTTTGCAGGAAAATAGCAGTCATCTGAAATATAAAAAATCTGCTTTTTTGCTTCCTCATTATCGAAGACCTGAAGATCATCAATCCTTATCTCTCCTTCGTCCGGTTTCAATATCCCGGCTGCCATCCGAAGAAGTGTACTCTTTCCTGCGCCATTGCTTCCAACCAGCCCGAACACTTCTCTTTCTCCGATATCCAGCGAAACTTTACTGACTGCCTGTAGTGTCCCAAAAGACTTGCTACATTCTTTTATCTCTATCATCTCTGTTCCTCCTCACAGCTCTTTCGAACCAGCGAAAGCATCTCTTCTTCCGTAACTCCCGTCTGTAGTCCTTTTTTTACCAGTTCCAGAAATTCCTTTCGAAAATCTCCCCTGCTCTTTTCCTGTATCCGTGTGGTCTCCGCAACAAAATTGCCTTTTCCCCTGACTGGATAGATCAGCCCCTCCTGCTCCAGTGTCATATATGCTCTCTGGATTGTATTGGGATTGATAGACAGTTCCATCGCAAGCTGACGTACGGAAGGAAGCCTCGAACCTGCCGGTAAAGCTCCCTGATAAATCAGGGTTCGGAATCTTTCCGTAATCTGCTCATAGATTGGACGTCTGTCCTGATAATCTAAAATGATCATCCGCCCCTCCTTTCCACTTTGTATATGTTTCATGTGTATATACTGTATTAATTGTTTTAATACACTTAGAGTATCATATTTATCTGCTCAAAGCAATCAGACATCTATAAAATAAATATAAAATAAATATAAAATAATTCTAAAATCGTAAATACTACCAGGTACTTTCCTGTAAAGCAAAAAGCTCCCAGGTTTCTTTTAACCTGAAAGCTTTTCTTTTGTATAATTCCTGTTCATTTTTTATTAGAAACAAAATCCTGTTCTTAATTTATAAAACACGTTTTGTCCGTCCATGCATTCTTGTCCGGAAATAAGAGATCCCATAGAGCAGGGTAAGTATCAGTGCAGACAATATGATCAGAATATACATCGGATTCTTCTGCAGCATCCAGTTCACAAGATCCGGAGATACAAGCGACCAGATATTTGCCCCCATATGCAAAAGTACGCTGCTCCACAGACAACCGCTGATTTCCAGAAAATATGCAAATACCATTCCAAGAATTCCTGCATAAACTGCCTGTACCAGATTCCCATGATAAATACCAAAGATCATTCCTGAAATCACCATGGCAAAGCCCATTCTCATATAATCCCGGAGTCGCAGATAAATCAGCCAGCGAAATACGATTTCCTCTGCCAGCGGAGCTATAATTCCCATACATATGATCAAAAACCACATACTCTTTCCGGCAGTCATCTGATCCATTGTCTCCTGATATTCCTGATAATTCAGTACAGACTGCAGCATTCCGACAAACATATTTGCATACTGTGAAAAAGCTGCTCCCATTCCCAAAAACAGGATTATTTCCGGCAGATCAAGTTTCCAGGGTTTCTGCGGCAGAACAAGTCCTCCATGTTTCCTTGCTATGCGGTCCCGGCTGTAAAACCAGAGACACGGAATCATAGAAAGTATTCCTGTCAGCCCGGTAAGCAGTACCACCTGCTCATAATATACATCCATCCCCCCGCCGGAGCGTGTAATCAGCCAGAGTGCAATATATCCGATAATCTGCGAAATCATAAAATGAATCCCACAGGGATAAGCTATACGCCAGATCTGTCTGATATGTGACTGCCTGCGTCGGGGGCTCAGCCGAAAAAATCCAGTAATTCATCTGCAGAAGCTACTGTCTGCAACGGATCCGCCTCTTTAAGTTCTTCCGTTGTCCCATATCCATAAGAAACCGCCACACAGTCCAGTCCGGCTTCACGGGCTCCAAGTACATCATGCTCTTTATCACCGACCATGACCACCTGCTCCCGATGTTTCTTCATTCCGATGCGTTCCAGTGCTTCTTCAATAACTTCGGTTTTATTGGTTCTGGCACCATTCATTTCACTTCCGACGATTTCATCAAAATATTCCGTCAAATGAAAATGATCCAGAATCTGTTTCACATAATCTTCCGGTTTCGATGATGCAACCGCCAGGATATATTTCTTGCGTTTTAATTCCTGCAGCATATTCTCTACACCCGGATATGGTTTATTCTCAAATATCCCCACATTTGAATAACGTTCACGGTAGTATTTTACTGCCTTCACTGCAGTTTCTTCATCCAGTCCTGCATATTTCATAAACTGTTCCATCAATGGCGGGCCGATAAATACTTCCAGTTTTTTCAGATTCTCTTCCGGTTTTCCGAGTTTTTCCAGTGCATACTGCACACATTTCGTAATCCCTTCCCCGGATTCTGTCAACGTCCCGTCCAGATCAAATAAAATTGCCTTATACATGGTTCCTCCAATTTTCGTGTCCAAAAATCATCCTTTTTTCTTATGCATGTCACAAAACATTATACGACAGTATAGCATTCTTTTTGATTTCCGTCCACGATAAATCTGACGGAACCATCGCGGCCAGCTCTATCAGATTTTCATTATCCTCCTGTAGCTGCACAATACAAATATTTCCTGAATACGTTGTCCGGGATATTTCCTGACCATTGATTCGGAGAGATATGACAGCAGCCACCACTCTGTGGTTCAGCTTAATTTCCATTTTCTCTCTTCCCCGCACAGTTTCCTTCCAGTAAAACAGCTTCATCTTTTTCAGACATTCCGCCGGAGAAATCCGATATTCTTCATGAAACTCGGTCACTTTATTGACTTCGGATTCCGGCACTTCGGTAGGCACAGGTGTCGGTATAGCTGTGGGTGCTATCGTCGGAGATGGTGTGGGAACCGGCGTGTCAGTCGGTACTTCTGCCACCGCCTGATTATTAATTTCTGCGCTTCCGATATATGTCTTTCCATATCCATCCGTATCCATCGAATCTAAACTTCCTGCCTGTATCTGATCTTTCCTCACACTGCCACCTGTATCTGCCTGATTCATTACTTCTGTATTTGCTGCATTTGCCCGGTTCTCCGTCCCGGTCGGCTCTTCCTGCCTGCTTTCAGTTTCCCATTCAGACGATTCTTCCCATCCTGTATCCCCTGTTTCTCCATAAGTATCCCCGCTTCCACTGTCCCTACCGCTCGATGTCCCGCTCTCCGCCACACTTCCTGTCTCAGCCTCATCCCAGTCTGACCAGTCATCCACATCATCGACACCTGTCATCACATCAAATCCACCAAGTTCCATCGCATACACGCCGGAACTTATGCTGTTAAGAACCAGAAGTATTCCTGCCAATAACAGGAAGAATTTCTTTTTTCCATTTTTTCCACTCATCTGAGCACACTTCCTCCTTATTCCTCTGATCTGCAGAAATATTATTCTGCCATTGCCGATAAACAGCACGGCTTTCCTGATATCGTGCCTGTCTGCACAGGAACCTTCCATATTCCAGATATCCTCTTTCATACTCAGGTTCATATGTCAGTAGCTGACGATAATACAATTCCGCACGGTCTGCATGATCTGCCAGCTCCCCGTTGTATGCCAGTAATTCAAGAATCCGAATCTGGTCTTCCGGACTATGGTATTGCTTTAATAATCTCTGAAATCCGGCTTCTGCCTGCGCATACACCCTTGCCTGAAGTACAGGATTCCCTGACTGATACGCAAATCCATAATATTCCTTTGTAATCACCGTCAATACCTTCGAAAGTTCCGGTAATGTTTTCTGCATAGGAACTCCACTGCTCACCACAACCGCCAGCATCAGGACAGCCGCCGCCAAAGGCACCAGAACAGAACGGAGCCTTAGCTTCAAAGGATGGATATTATTAAAAAACTCGCTTGCTTCTGCCGCATTCTTCCAGCGTTTTCCTGCTTCCGGGCGACAGCATTTAAAGATAAACTTTCCGAAATACGGGCATCGCAAAATATATCTCCATTTCCCTCTTCCGCACAGACATTCCAGTGTCTTACCAAGACAGTAAAAATCACTTGCCTGATCAATCACACCATGATACTGCTCAGGAGCTGCAAAACCTCGCGTCCCCTTACATTCTGTCCTGTAACTATGCCGCTGATATTCAAAAACAGCACTGCCAAAATCGACCAGATACAGCGTACCTGCCGATGTCATCATCAGATTATCCGGCTTCAGATCACCATAAAAAACGGCCGGTTTTCTTGAATGAAGATAATCCAATACATTTAGTACTGTATCTCCGATCTGCAAAACTTCTTCCAGTGAAAACACTTTGCCCTCTTTTAACAGCTGTGCAAGCGATTTTCCCTGAATATACTCCATAATGATATAGCAAAATCCTTCTCGCTCTGCATAGTCGATCATCTTTGGCAGTACCGGATGTTCCAACAGGCGTAAAAGTCCCGCCTCCCGCCGATTCGAGATTGGAAGTTCTTTTACAGCACGGAAAATCCCCAGTTCCAGATCACGTGCCAGATACATCCGGCCTTCACCGCCACTTCCAATCTGGTCAACAATACAGTACCTGCCTTTTAAAATGATTCCTGTCAATTCGATAGAAATCGCTCCTCCCGCATTTTATTCTCGTTCTCTTTTGTGAAGATTCGTCGGAGAACACCGACAGTGAAATCAGAAATTCATAGATTTATAAATCATATTATAGCACAAACTGTACTTTTTATTTCTAAAAAAAGTATAAAAAATCCTCCACATGCGTAAACACATGGAGGATATCTGTTTGACTTATTTTATTTACAATAATAATCTTACATACGATCCGGTGCGGAGAATCCAAGAAGATCGATGCTTGTTTCAAGGATATCTTTGGTCAGTCCTAGGAGTTTCAGGAAAGATTCTTTCTGAGCCTGATCTTCCTCGCTGAGAATCTTTGTTTCATGGTAGAAACTATTGAATGCATTGGATACTTCATAAATGTATGCACAGATCTTGTGCGGTGCTTTTTCTTCGAATGCATTTTCAATCGTATTTCCGAATCTGGTAAGCTCCAGCATCAGATTTTTCTGGCTTGCATTTACTGCCGGAAGGATTTCACCTGCATCCAGATTGCCGCCTTCTTCTTTGTAACGGTTCAGAATAGATTTGATACGCACGATCGTATAGAGAATATACGGACCGGTATTTCCCTCAAAAGAAGTAAACCTGTCAATATCAAATACGTAATCCTTTGTAGCCTGATTGGAAAGGTCTCCATATTTGATTGCGGAAAGTCCGACGATTTCTGCTGTTTCTTTTGCATCCTGGTCCTTGACACTGCGGTTCTCAACGATCTTGTGGAACATTTCTTCATCGATATCTGCAATGAGATTTTCCAGACGCATAACACCGCCGTCTCGTGTCTTAAATGGTTTGCCATCTTTGCCATTCATGGTGCCAAAACCAAGGAAGGAAAGCTCTGTCTCCGGTTTTACAAGACCTGTCTTCCTTGCGCAGCGGAATACCTGAATGAAATGCAGTTCCTGACGTTTATCCACTACATAAAGGATCTCATCCGGATCAAACAGTTTTACACGTTCTACGATCGTCGCAAGGTCAGTCGTCGTATAAAGGGAAGCTCCGTCAGATTTCAGAAGCATACACGGAGGAATCTCTTTCGTATCACTTTCTTCTTTTACATCTACAACCAACGCGCCCTGGTCTTCATAAGCAAATCCCTGGTCTTTCATCTGCTGCACCATATCCGGAATGTACGGCTGTGCATCGGATTCTTTCTTCCAGAGGTCGAAAGATACATTCAGGTTGTTGTAGTTTCTCTTAAGGTCTGCCACGGAAACCTGCATAATATGGTTCCACAGTGCCATATATCCACGTTTGCCCTGCTGAAGCTGATGTGTTGCCTCAAGAGCTTCATTACGGTACTCTTCGTCTACTTTTGATTTGCCGCTTGCGCATGGATAGATTTCTTCCAGCTCGCTGATGGTAAACGGTGCTTCTTCCGGGTATTCTCCCTCAAAACTGTCATCAAAATATACAAGTTCCGGTTTGCGGTGTTTCAGCTCAGTAATGATCAGTCCCATCTGGAGACCCCAGTCGCCAAGATGTACGTCACCGATCACTTTATGACCTACAAAACGTCCGATACGTTTGATGCTCTCACCGATGATTGCAGAACGAAGATGCCCTACATGAAGTGGCTTTGCAACATTCGGTCCGCCGTAGTCGATGATGATCGTCTTTGGCTGCTCTGCTGTATTTACAGAGTATTTCGGATCTGCTGCCATCTCACAAAGATATTCAGCAAGAAATTCTTCCTTTACGCGCAAATTGATAAATCCGGGTTTTACAACCTCTGCTACAGAAAAAATATTGCTGTCTTTCAGAAAAACAACCACATCATCTGCAATCATAAACGGAGCTTTCTTATACGCTTTGGCACCAGCCATTGCTCCATTGCACTGATATTCGCAAAGATCCGGTCTGTTGGAAACCGTCACCTTGCCGTATTCCGGATCATATCCGGCTTTTTCAAAAGCAGAAGCAAGTTCCTCTGCCATTAATTCCATAAGCTTTTTCATTTTATTCGCGACTCCTTATTTATACTGTGACTTTTTTGGAGCATGCAACCGCAAGCGCTCCATGACCAATATGGCAGGCTACACTGAGTGACAGCGGATCCATGTGGATGTCCATTCCCGGGAATGCCGCCTCTACTTCTTTTTTGAATTCTTCGGCTTCTTCTTTATTACCTGCATAAGCAATCTGCAGACACATCTCGCCAGATTCCACATACTGCTTAAAGCGTGTGTTCCAGTCTTCCTGCATTGCCTTCATCATAATTCTCTTTGCCTGCTTTTTGCCACGGACTTTTGCGTAAGCATCCAGCTTTTCTCCCTGAATCTGAAGAACCGGTTTCAGATTCAGTACTGTACCGATTGCCGCTGCAGCCGGTGTGATTCTTCCACCCTTTTTCAGATATTTCAGTGTTTCAAGTGTAATATAGATGCTGGATTCCATTTTTTCTTCTTCAAGTTTTGCCTTGATCTCTGCAGCAGATTTACCGGCATCACGAAGTACCAGTGCATCCAGTACTGACTGGCGCTGCGTAACAGAAATTCGCTGGTTATTGACTACCTCAACCTTACCGTCATAGTCACGTGCAAGCATCGTTGCTGTGTCACATGACGCACTCAGTCCGCTTGACATCGGGATATGAACAACTTCATCATATTCTTTCAGAAGATTGTCCCATAATCCACATACCTCTGCCGGACTTGGCTGAGAAGTGGAAATCGTCTCGTCGTTTTTCAGGCGCTCATAAAACGCTTCCTGTGAAAGGGTTATTCCTTCCAGATACATCACATCATTAATATAAAAAGGCATCGGCAGGACAGAAACACCGAGTTCTCTGCCCTCATCCTGAGTAATGCCACTGTTACTGTCTGTTACAATTGCAATTTTTCCCATACTGCATCTCCCTATGTATTTTTTCATTTATCAGATATACATATCCGAAATATTGCATACTGTCTTTAGTTTATCATACATCCAGCAGTAACTCAAATAAAAATTTATTCGCTTCTCAAAGCATCGATTGGATTCAGATCTGCTGCTTTTACAGATGGCAGTAATCCAAAAACAACACCGATCAGCATGGAAAACAGTACAGAACCAATGATTGCAGGAATGCTGATTGCTGTCGGAGCTCCTGAAAGCTGGGATACAACCTTTGACAATATAATACCTACAACCACTCCTATGATTCCCCCAATACTTGTCAGCATGGCCGCTTCTGTCAGAAACTGGTACAAGATCACTTTCTTTCTTGCGCCGATAGCTTTCTTCAGGCCGATCTCACTGGTTCGTTCCGTAACAGAAACAAGCATGATATTCATAACTCCGATGCCACCTACCAGAAGTGAAATACTGGCGATCCAGATCAGCTGTGTATTGGTACTCTCACTGAGTTTCTGCATATTACGTACCTGCTGCATAATGTCATCTGCTTTGTATTTGTACTTCGAGGAATTCGTATCAATTCCCTGATTCATCACATCTGCTGCCGCACTTCCTACTGAGCTCATATTGTCTGTGGAATCTGCTTTTACTACTGCATTCTCCGGTTCATCAAACTGGAATGCCATCGGCCAGCATTTATTTGGGATCATGACCGTTCCCATGATCATCTGATAATATTCATTAAACTCATCGATTGTCTTGATATTCGGCTGGTAATTATCGCTCTGCTGCACAACACCGATAACCGTAAACGGTTCGGAACCGATTTCAATGGTCTTGCCGACAGGATTCTCTCCTGAAAACAGATTATCCGCCGCATTACTGTCTACAAGTGCAACTTTACGCATATTGTCATAATCTTTTTGTACAAATCCTCTGCCGGACTGCACCATATATCCACAGGTGCTCAAATAATTGGCATCAATTCCATATATACTTCCGCCCTGAAAACTTGTGTTCTCATAATATACACTGCTTGAATAAGTACGGCTGTAAAAAAAGGTTGCATTCTGCACATGATCAAGATTTTTGATATCTTCTTTTTGCTGATCAGAAAGCAGTGGCGGTGCAGTACCGTCCGACATTCCATACTCCGGATCATATTCACTGTCACCATAATTCAGACTGACAGAAACTGTGTTGTTTCCGGCCCCGATCAGGTCTTCTTTGATCTGTTCACTCGTTCCCTTGATTGTCGAAACAATTGCAATAATTGATGCGATACCGATAATGATTCCAAGCATTGTCAGAAAGGACCGCATTTTATGGGACCAGATGCCCTGAATCGATATTCTCATATTTTCAAGCATAAAATACCATCCTCCTAATAACCATAAAGCTCATCTACGGAAACTTCCTGCGTTTTGGCACCTTCTTTGACTGTATCTCCATAAGGGAATGCAATCTTGTCATCACGTGTGATTCCGCCCGTAACCAGCACACTGTATCCTCCGTTTACATTTCCGCCAACGATCAGCTTCTGTTTCTTGAGCACGCCGTTGTCATCCTTATAAACATAACTGTTTCCGTTTTCGGAACGTACAAATGCTCGATCCAGGACGATTCCTTTACTCTGCGTATCACTTTGAAGCGTAATCGTAAGCCAGTAATCGTCATCGGACACTTTCACTGATTTATCCGGAATAGTTGCTGTATAGGAATAATAAGAAACATTTGGATTCCCATTTCCGGAATAATTGTCTCCGGAAACCGGATATTCCGAAACATCAACCACTTCTGCCTCGAAGTCACCGCTCTGTCCGGAACAGTTCAGAATTGTTCCCTCTTTGATCTGATCCAGCATCAGTTCGCTGACCGTACCCTTTACATAAAATCCCTCTTTGCTCTTTATCGTCATAAAATCACTGCCATCTGATGCTGTCGTAGCAGGATCACCGACTTTTGCAACTGTTCCATCCAGTTTACTGTAAATGACTTCTTTTTTGACTTTTTTCTCAAGTTTTTCGATATTAAGCTTACTCTCACGTATGTCCAGTTTCAGGCTTTCTACTTTATTCTGCTGTATCTTGATCGCATCCTCACGCGAGATAGAAGCATTACCACCATCGCCCTGGTCTCCGTCATAATCTCCGTCATCACCTCCGTTATCATCATCCGAATCGTGATCATAATGAGATGCATCTGCCAGTGTAAACTCCACTTCAGAATAGTCCGGAACCATTTTTTCAAGAAGACTTCCGTCAACCAGATAATATCCGGTGCAGGATTTCTTACGATCTGCAAGATCTTCGACTGTATCATTCTGATGAAATTCCAGCTGATACCAGTATCCTTTCTTACCATCTTCTTTGTTGCCGTTCGCATCAAAGGCTGCCATTTTATTTAAGAAAGAACCCTGCACAACAACATAACCTTTGGCCGAACTGCAAAGGAATACATATGGATGCTTTTTGGTCCCTTTTCCGCTAAGCGGTTTTGAATCACCATCAAGTACCTGATAAAACATCGGATTACCATCGGTCAGACCTGAGGTATCCTGGTTCACATCTTCGTCGGTATCCAAGATATCGATCTGCTCATCTGAGCTGTCACTGAAATCATCATCCGCATTGTCCTCGGAGTTACCGGAATCATCACCATCTATAATATCTATCTGATCGCCATTATTATTGTCACCGGAACTGTCGCCACTGCCGGAACCACTGTTTCCGCCTGTATTTCCATTGTTACCACCTGTATTGCTGTTGCCTCCGGTATTGTCGCCGGTATTATTTCCGTCACCAGAGTCTCCTCCGGCATTTGCATCAGCCCCGTCACCCTCCGCAGTACTGCCGGGATCACCAGTCTGAGTATCAGCGTCATCATCCTTTGCAACATCACTTTCTACAGAATCTTCTTCCTGATAAACAGCTGCCTCAGAAATATCTCCTGTATTTACAGCCGCTGCCAGAATTGGATTCATAACAGCTGCCAGATATACTCCGTTGACATTACCGGATACGGAGGCTATTTCATCTCCATCATCAGAACTGTCACTTCCATCCATTCCGCTGTCTGTATCTGTATCAGAATCTGAAGAAGTATCTGAAGTATCTGCATCACTTTCTTCGATTGCGCCACCATTTTTCAGACTGTTCAGTCGATTGGTGGCCTTATTCAGTTCCTGTTCCTGCTGCTGTTGTTTCAGTTTTGCAATATTCAGTTCCATCTGAACCAGAGTCATATCGAAGGAAATCAGTTTATCATCTTTTTTTACCTCATCACCCTTTGATACATAAACTTCCTGGATGATCATATCTTTATCTACGGTAATATTCTGAATCGCACTTGTCACGATATTTCCGTCAAGATTCGTGTCATCCATATAATACTGTCCTGCCAGATTGTCCACGCTTACAACAGAAACTGTTTTTTGATGAGACTTTTTATAATAGGTTGCGCCTCCTGCTGAACCACCAGCAACGAGAGCTGCAATCAGAATGCCTATAATAATTCTTTTTTTCATTCTATTACTTCACCTCTTTTTCCTTCAGCTCACCATCACGTATCGTTACCACACGCTTTGCATGTGCTGCGATATCCGCATCATGGGTGATCATCAGTACCGTTACCCCCTCATCATTCAGCCTTTGGAAAAGCTCCATAACCTGTGCACCTGATTTACTGTCAAGAGCACCGGTCGGTTCATCCGCAAGTAAAAGCTTCGGATTATTCACGATTGCCCTGGCAATCGCCACTCTCTGCATCTGACCACCGGAAAGCTGATTTGGCAGAAAATCAACACGATCTGCCAGACCGACACGTTCCAGTGCTTTTAATGCACGTTCTCTTCGTTCTTTTTTGGGTACTTTTGCATAGTTCAATGGTAATTCTACATTTGCCAGCGCCGACTGTCTCGGGAGCAGATGAAAACTCTGAAATACAAATCCGATCTTATTTAATCTCAGATCTGACATATCATTCTCGGAACAGGTCAGAATATCCTGTCCATCAAGTGAAAAACTTCCTTCTGTCGGTTTATCCAGACAGCCAATGATATTCATCAGCGTTGTTTTTCCGGAACCTGAAGGACCCATGATTGCCACATATTCGCCCTCTTCCATGGAGAAATTGACATCTTTGAGTACCGGCACGCTCATTTTGCCCTGCTGATAGTTTTTATATATGCCTTTTAATTCAAGAATCATTCCGAATCCTCCATATCCTCCTGATCCGATATGAGATTTTCATCCATCATACTTTCATCATCGGAGGTATCATCCGAAATCTGATCTCCCATCGCATCCGGGTCATCAATCACTGTGCTGTCACCGTCTGACTCATATTCATCTTCGAAATCCTCATCTTCATCATCGATGCTCCAGTCATCCGCATTCCAGTCATCTTCAGAATCAGAAGAATCCTCAATGGCATCTGCATCTTCACTGTCAAGATTATCAGCCCCAAGTTCATCCACCGGCTGCATATCTACAGAACCGGTATCCATTGCTTCATCAATATTCGTCGTTGTAGCCATACCCTCTTCAAGGACATCCGAAGGGAATGCAATACTGTCGTCTTTTGTAAGTCCGTCTGCAATCTCATATTCGCCAAGTTCCTCATCATATTGTCCAAGAATTACACTTCGTTTTTCGAGTTTGCCATTTTTATTGGCGGCCCAGACATACGGACTGCCTGTATCTGCATCTACAATATAGGCTTCGCTGATCCAGACCCCAACTTTCTGCGTATCCTGCCCCTCGTCCATTTCTATGTAGACATGCTGTCCAAGCATCAATCCATCAGAAGAATCCAGGTTCACATAAAACGGATATGTACTGGTACTCGTCTGCGAATCTCCGCTGCTATCCATCATTCCAGAATTTGAATTATTGCTACTGCTAGTTGCACTTTCGCGGTCAATTGTCCCCATAGTTCCCTTCCATGTCTGGCTGCTATCCACACGGGAACGGATAATGACCGGATCTCCTTCAATGATATTCTGGACATTCATTTCATTGACAATGCCTTTGATACGATATGCACCCGTGCTCAGAATCGTAATAAAAGCATTTCCACTGCTGCTGTCACCCGAATAAGAAGCTGTATCTGAATCATCTGAGCTGTCATCCACACTACTATTATCATCCGAAGCCAACTTTGAAGTATCAATCTTCTGAATCACGCCGTCAATACTGCTTCGTACCTCCGTATTCCCCGTTGCACTCTGCAGCTTGTCAATTTCAGCCTGTTTACTTTTTTGGCTGTATTCATTCTTTTTGAGATTCATTTTGTTTGTCTCGATCTCAATTGTATAAGAAAGCTGATTGTCCTGCGTTGCCTGCTTCTTTTCTTTCTCCAGAGTTGCAATCTGTTCTGTCAGACTGCTTGCTTCATTTTTGAGTCTGTCCAGATCAAGCTGCGCTTCCTCCAGACTTTCCTGAATACTGCTCAGATCATATTCAAAAAGAAGCTGTCCTTTTTTTACCTGATCACCTGTCTTGACCTTAACTTCCTTAACCGTCCTGCCGCTTTCCAGTTCAACCGATACGGTCTCCTGCGGTTCAACAACGCCCGCATAACGGTTGGATACTCCGGATGCCTGATCCGTCAGATCACTGATCTTCGTTACATAGACTGCGTCACCGCTGGTCTGCTGATGGTTTCCAATGATTCCCGTCTTCCAGCATACTCCTGCTGCTCCGCCGCCAATTATCAATATCCCAAGAAGGATCAATATACGTTTTTTCATAAACCTGTGTTCCTCCTAACTTCGTAAAAGGTACTTTTAATTCCTATATCATAGCAATTTTCTTTTCTAACCCTGTAAAAGGTATTTTTTAACTTAATTATCATAGCAGATTCTGAAATAAAAGAAAAGAGCTGTGGAAAATCCGTCACTGTTTCACATTTTTTTCACGAATTACTTCGAAATCCGTCGTAAATTTACCGTTTTTTGACTTTTATGCGTTTATCTGCTAAAATGTAAGGGATTATTTTTGAAAGGAAAGATACCTATGAAGATCGCAAAAGGTCTGATGCCTTTTCTTCTGTTTATCTTTATGTCTGTCACACTTCTGACCGGCTGTTCCCACGTAGATAAAACAGATGTAGAGGCAGTAATCACCAATGAACTGGATCTGCTGAAAAATCTGGATTCTGCTACAACCCAGAAATACGTATCCTACAAAGAGCTTTTTCCTGACACGACACAGGAAATCGAATTATCCAAAGAAGTTAAAGAAGTTTTTTCTCTCTTTTTCCAGGATTTTGATTATAAAATCCAGAATGTTGATGTCGACAACGATAAAAAAGAAGCCAACGTTTCCCTGCAGCTTTCTACACTGGATGCCAGGACACTTGCCGAAGATTATGCGCAGGCATCTCTTGAAACTGCCATTTTAAAAGCGGCCGCATCTGATACCTCTGCAACAGAAGAGACAACAGATTCCCTCGAAGAACGTTATGTCCTCTTAGACAGTCTGCTTAAAAAAAATAAATACGAAACGGTGACACGAGACTGTACCATGACGCTCCGAAATACCGGGGCTGATCATGATGAATGGGAAATTCAGAAATCACATTCCCTCGAAAACGATCTTGTCGGCGGTCTTATAAGTTATCTCTCTGATAACAATCTGCTCTCACCTGAAGAAACATTAACCATTTATCTAAACACCCTGAAATCCATGAATACCGAACAAATGGGAGATTATCTGGGCATTGAAAGTCTGCTCAACACTTCCGATTCTGACAAGAATTCCATTGCTTCTGCACTTGTTGAACAGGTACACCAAAATTTTGATTTCAAAATCACAAGTTGCGAAGAGCAGGGATATACTGCAACCATCAGCACGGAAATCACGACTTTTGACAGTTCCGCAATTCTCAATACTTTCAGTGAGGAACAGGATGCTTATTTAAGTTCTGCCAACGCAGTGATCGACGGTTCCGAAAAGCGCTATCTGAAAACTCTTGAAATGCTTCTCAATGATATTGAAAACAATACTGCAACGATTACTTCCACTGCTGACTTCCATCTGACCAATGATGGAGTTTCATGGAAACTTGATGACAGTAATACAACAATCGGAAATGCCATCTTCGGAACTTTGAGCAATTCTCCGGTAAGTGAAGAAACAGCAGAATGATCACGTATCACAAAACGGCTGCCCCGTAATTCGGGACAGCCGTTTTATTTACTCTTTTATTCTTCTGTTTCCGTTTCTACTTCAAGACCAAGTTCTTCAAGCTGCTGCTCGCTGACTCTGCTTGGTGACTCTGTCATCAGACAGGATGCATCTTTTACCTTCGGGAAAGCAATCACATCACGGATACTGTCAACTTTTGCCATCAGCATAACAAGACGGTCAAGGCCATAAGCCAGTCCTGCGTGAGGCGGAACTCCATATTTGAATGCATTCAGAAGGAATCCGAACTGTTCGTAAGCAGCTTCTCTTGTGAAGCCTAACATCTCGAACATCTTTTCCTGAATGTCGTTCTGATGAATTCTGACACTTCCTCCGCCGATCTCATTACCATTCAGTACAATATCATATGCTTTTGCACGGATTTTTCCAAGATCTCCACTTTCGATCAGCGGGATATCCTCATCCATCAGCATTGTGAACGGATGATGCATCGCTGTGTAACGGTTTTCTTCTTCATTCCACTCAAGAAGCGGGAATTCTGTTACCCATACAAACCGATATTCATTCTTATCAAGAAGATCCATCTGTTTTGCAAGTTCTACACGGAGGGCTCCAAGTACATCATAAACCACTTTGTTCTTATCTGCTGCAAAAAGAAGCAGGTCTCCCGGCTTACCTTCCATTGCGCCAACAAGTGCATCCATTTCTTCATCTGTCATGAATTTTGCAAAGGAAGATTTGCGTGTACCGTCTTCTGCGATTGCAATGTAAGCAAGACCTTTTGCACCATAACCTTTTGCAAATTCAACCAGCTTGTCAATTTTTTTACGAGGCATGCCACCCTGGCCTTCTGCATTGATACCACGAACACTTCCGCCATTTTCCAGCGCACTCTTAAACACAACAAAGTCACAGTCTCTGACAACTTCGCTTACATCATGCAGTTCTATACCGAAACGCATATCCGGCTTGTCGGAACCAAAACGATCCATAGCCTCCTGCCATGTAATTCTCTGAATCGGAAGTTTTACATCTACATCCAGAACTTCTTTGAAAAGATATGCAAGGAATCTTTCGTTTACATCGATAACATCATCTACATCTACAAAAGAAAGTTCCATATCGATCTGAGTAAATTCCGGCTGACGGTCTGCACGGAGATCCTCATCACGGAAGCAGCGTGCGATCTGAATATAACGGTCATAACCGGAGCACATCAGAAGCTGTTTGTAGAGCTGAGGAGACTGCGGAAGTCCGTAGAAAGAACCCGGATGAATTCTGGACGGAACAAGGTAATCTCTCGCACCTTCCGGAGTACTCTTACCAAGCATTGGTGTTTCGATTTCAAGGAAACCTTCCTCTGTGAAGAATTTACGTGTCAGCTGGGCAACTTTGCTCTTCAGCATGATATTTCTCTGTAAATCCGGTCTTCGAAGATCCAGATAACGATATTTCAGACGAATCTCGTCTTTTGTCTTGCTGTTTTCCTCGATCGGGAACGGCGGAACATCTGATTCAGCCAGAATACGTAAAGATTCTGCACGAAGTTCGATTGCACCTGTTGCAAGATTTTCGTTAACTGCTCCTCCACGTTTTTCTACAGTTCCGGTTACAGCAATTACAAACTCGCTGCGGAGTTTGCCTGCTTTTTCGAAACCAGCTTCATCAATATTACCATTTTCAAAAATCAACTGCATGATACCGGAACGGTCACGAAGGTCAACAAAAACGATTCCGCCTTTGTTACGGGCTTTCTGTACCCAACCCATCAGGGTCACTTTACTGCCGACCATTTCCTTTGTCACTTCTGCACATCGGCATGTTCTGTGCAGGCCTTTCATACTTTCAGCCATGATTCTGTCTCCTTTTTTATCTGTTGAAAAATTCCACAAATTCTGTATAACCTTCGGCTGTCATCTGTTCTTTCTGGAATTTTTTATTTTTCTTCATAATAGAAATATTAACCTGAACACCGTTTTTGCGCTCTTCTTCTGCCTGTTTCAGGATAGGAAGAAGCTTGTCTGCCGGCATATTCTTCTCAATCAGGTATGCTTTCTTTGCTCCATTCTCAGGAATCTCATATCCTCTTTCAAGAAGAAGCATAACGATTCTCTCGAATCCGATAGAAAATCCGCATGCAGAAGTATTCTGTCCGGTAAATTTACCAATCATCTCATCATAACGTCCGCCACCGCCTACGGAACCGCCGAATTCATCCATCGCAATTTCAAAGATCGGTCCTGTATAATAAGACATTCCGCGAACCAGTGTCGGGTCAAAAGAGATTCTGAAATCTGCATTCTTAACAGAATCAACTGCTGTAATGATTGTTTCAAGGTCTTCTGCAACTTTCGGATCCAGAACATCTTTTAATTTTTCTCTGCAGTAGCGTACACCTTCGATGTCAGAAGTAATTTCTTTAAACATACCAAGGTAGGTGTCAATACTATCTTTCTTAAAGCCTTCTTTTTCAAGTTCTTCGGCAACACCCTCCAGACCGATTTTGTCCATCTTGTCCAGAATGATAAATACTGTATCAAAACTTTCTTCCGGGAATCCACTGTACTGAGCCATTGCTTTCAGGATCTTGCGATCATTGATACGGATTGTAAAGTTGTGGAAATCCAGTTTGCCAAGCAGAGTAGTTGTTGCCATAACAAGCTCGATCTCGGCAAGATAAGTAGGCTCACCAAGAATGTCGATATCACACTGCATAAACTGACGGAAACGTCCTCTCTGCGGACGGTCTGCTCTCCATACATTACCCATCTGGAGTGCCTTAAATGGAGACGGAAGCTGTCCGGAATTGTTGGAATAATATCTGGAAAGCGGTACAGTCAGGTCATAGCGAAGACCGGAATCTACCAAATCTGCTTCACATTCTGCGGTATCCAGTTTCAGTTTCTCACCACGTTTCAGGATTTTGAAGATCAGTTTTTCATTTTCTCCACCCTGTTTGCTGCTGAGGTTTTCGATGTGCTCCACACATGGAGTCTCGATTGCAGAGAATCCGAACTTTCCGTATGTTTCACGGATCATGTTCATTACATAATTACGGATCTCCATCTCCTTAGGTAAAATGTCTTTCATACCGGTAACCGGTTTTTTCTTTAATGCCATGCTATCCTCCTGTTATTCATTATTATGTACCACTCTCTGAAATGCAAGAAATACTTCCATATCAAAATTCTTGATTTCGTCGATCATCAGTTCTATCACTGTACTTACATCAAACGCCTTGCGATATGGTCTGTCCGAACTGAGTGCCGCATAAACGTCACAGACTCTTAAGATGCGTGCACCAAGCGGAATACTGTCTCCGGAAAGGTTGGACGGATAACCACTGCCATCATAATTTTCATGATGATAAAGAATACTTTGAAGCACGATATCCGAATATCCCTGCTCCTTCAATTCTTCATATCCCAGCGACGAATGCATCCTCACATACTTCAGCTCCTCAATCAGAAGTGGGTCTCTTTCCTGTCCATTGATATAACCGGTAAGTTTCAGCTTGCCGATATCATGAAGCATACCTGCGATTGCCATCTGATAACAGAATGCTTCATCCCGTCCCATCTCAGCTGCTACTGCATACGCAAGATTACTTACAACGACTCCATGATTTAGTTCAGCAGACAGGTCAAATTCCAGGATTCGATCCGTTGACTTTACTGTCTCACTCTGTGCTGTCTCCAACGTATACACCTCCTGCTTTACAGCCATGTATTGATTCCTTTGCGTTTTCGCTCGATCATTTCATCAATACGTTCGATATAATTTGTAACGTCCTTGACATTTTCCACACGTTCGATACGTTTTCCATGATCAAAGACAAGTTTGGAAGAGCCGCCTGCGCCCACAGCAATGATCGGCTGCTTTTCCTCCATAATTAGTATATTGTAAATCCCGGCTTTGTCAACCTTTGCGTAGCCAACATTCTCAAAATTCCCCTTCATATTCTTCTGTCGGTACAAATAATAAGGCCCCATACCCATCTCATAAGCAGTTCTCATGGTCATATCCATGATCTCCTGGTTATTTTCAAAAGTCATCTCCTGATATCTGTCCTTAAAAATATTGAGGCGTGCCGCACGCTTCACTGCAAGAGAATGAACAGTAACACTGTCCGGTGCAAGAACCCTTACTTCATCCAAAGTATGCTCCACCATCTCACGATCCTCTCCCGGGAGTCCCACGATCAGATCCATGTTGATATTATCAAACCCACACTCGCGCGCAAGAGCAAATGCCTGTTTCGTCTCTTCCACCGTATGACGTCGTCCGATAATATCCAGTGTTTCCTGATTCATGGTCTGCGGATTGACAGAAATTCTCGTAATCGGATAGTTGCGGATCATCTGTAGTTTTTCGCGTGTAATACTGTCCGGTCTTCCAGCCTCTATCGTAAATTCTGCAAGATGCTCACAATCAAAATTCGCTGTAATTTCATCCAGCAGGATTTTCAGCTGATCCGGTTCCAGTGTAGTAGGTGTACCTCCGCCAATATAAACCGTATCCAGCTTTTTGCCTTTTTCATGCATGATCTGCGCGACCGCACGTATCTCTTTGCAGAGAGCATCCAGATATAAATACACTCTGTCCTTCCACTGTTTCAATGGATAGGAACTGAAAGAACAATAAAGGCAGATGCTTGGACAGAACGGAATTCCCACATACAGGCTGTAACCGTTCTCATAGTCTATATCCTTAAGAATCTCTCTTTCTCTGTTCGCAATGGTGATTGCCAGCGCAGTCTTCTGTGGGCTTACCATGTAACGTTCTCTCATCTCCTGCGCAACTTCTGTATTTTTCATTCCGGACTCGATCAAGCCCATAGCAAGTTTCGCCGGACGGATGCCGGTAAGATTTCCCCACGGAAGAGTTTTGCCCGTCAGTTTTACAAGAAGTTTATATAAGGCAATCTTGACAATATCTTTACGTTCTTTACGTACTGCATGTGCCCGTTCTTTCTGTACACTTGCGTCCTGGTTCTCTGCATCTGTACAAGAAACAAGGGCATCCGAAGACTGCCCCTTTATAAATTCTGCACTTGTCACACCTTTGGTTTCCGCATTTTCATAGGAAATCACACAGGAATCCGCCTGTTTTGTGATTTTGAAAAAAAGGTCACAGGCCTCTTCCTCTTTTTCATAAAAAGAATGTATCTCACTTCCCGGATAAAATGCCCTGATCAGTTCATATATATCATGCTCAAATTCTCTGTCTTCAAACAGAATACCAATCTTAAACAAATGGATTATACCTCTTTTCGTAACCAATTGTGGTGGATGCATCATGCCCCGGATATACCTCTGTGTCATCCGGAAGTGCATCAAGAAGCCTGTGCAGACTTTCTACAATTGCTGCTGTACTTCCTTCCGGAAAATCTGTTCTGCCCACTGAGCCACAAAAAACAGTGTCACCGCTGAAAAGTACTCCCTCGTCTTTCAGATAATAGCAGCAGCTTCCTACAGTATGACCCGGTGTCTCAATCATCTGTACAGAAAATCCAGCCAGCTCGACCACCTGCAAATCTGTAAGATAAACATCTGCTTTTAATGTATAACTGTCCATATGATATGCAGTCAGATTAATTTTCGGATCCTGAAGCGTTTTTTCTTCTTTCTGACAGGCATAAATCGGGATCTGATATCTGTCGCGAATAGCTTCCGCAGCCAGAATATGGTCAAAATGTCCATGTGTCAGAAGAATTGCTACAGGTTTTCCCTGCATTTCAAGAATCTTCTGTTCGATTTTTTCTGCGTTATCACCCGGATCAATAATCAGCATTTCTCCTGTTTCTTTATTTTTAAGAAAATAACAGTTTGTAAATACACTGCCGACAATGCATTTCTGTAAATCCAGTCTGCCCATATGCTTTCCTTTCTGATAATCAGCCTGTCGTACGTTCTACATCCAGTACACTCTCAACCTGTCGGATCTTTGCAATCAGAGAAGAAAGTTCTTCCTTACTTGAAATCTCAAAACTGATGGAGATCGTTGCTTTTTCCTGTTTACTGGTACGGCTGTTAATGGTTCTCATATCTATCTTTCTCTCGGTAAAAATCTTGGAGAGATCTACCAGAAGTCCGGTACGGTTATTTGCATATACCTGAATCTCTGCCATATACTTCTCGGATTTATTTTCTGCCGGCTGCCACTCCGCCTCAATCAGACGCGCCCGATCCATTTCCGACATATTCAGAACATTGACACAGTCTGTTCGGTGAATGGTGATTCCACGTCCTCTCGTCACAAAGCCAACTATCTCGTCTCCCGGAATTGGACTGCAGCATTTTGAAAATCGAACTGCCACATCATGGATACCTTTTACGACAATACCACCCTTGTTCTTGGTGACATGAAGTTTCTCCTGAGTCTCGCCGGTTGCTTCCAGAACCTGCTCATCTGTCAGATTCTTCTGATTTTCTTTATCATAAGCTTCGATCAGCTTGTTAAAAACCTGACCTTCTTTCAGTCCACCATGTCCTATTGCAGCAAGTACGGAATCCCAGTCACGGAAACCGTATTTGCGCATAACAGATTCCAAAAACTGTGGTTTCGTATAAATTCCGATCTTATATCCCTTTGATTTGGCATACTGGGTAAGCATCTCCTTACCTTTCAGTATGTTATCTTCCTTTAATTCTTTCTTAAACCACTGGTTGATTTTGTTCTTTGCCTGTGTGCTCTTAACAAGCTTCAGCCAGTCACGGCTCGGTCCCTGAGAATTCTGAGAAGTAATGATCTCGATACGGTCTCCGTTTTTGATCTGGTATTCAATCGGCACCAGCTTGCCATTAACACGGGCTCCTACCATACGGTTACCGACTGCGCTGTGTACACTATAGGCAAAATCAATCGGTGTAGAACCATTCGGAAGGTTCTTGACATCTCCCTGTGGAGTAAAACAATATACGCTGTCCGCAAACAGATCAAGGTCATTTTTCAACAGGCTCATGAACTCTCTGTTATCTGACATATCCCGCTGCCATTCCAGAATCTGCCGCAGCCAGTTCAGCTTTTCTTCCTCTCGTTTGTCAACCGGTACTTTACCATCAGAAGATTCCTTATACTTCCAGTGCGCTGCAATACCATACTCTGCTGTTTTGTGCATCTCGAAGGTACGGATCTGAATCTCGAACGGCTGTCCGTTCGGCCCGATCAGTGTAGTATGCAGAGACTGGTACATATTTGGCTTCGGCATGGCAATATAGTCCTTGAAACGTCCCGGAATCGGTTTATACATCTCATGAATCACACCAAGTGCCGCATAACAGTCCTTGACTGTATCAACAAGGATACGAACTGCAAACAGATCATAGATCTGATCGATCGTCTTGTCCTGATTGACCATCTTTTTATAGATACTGAAGAAATGTTTGATACGTCCGTCAACCTGTGCTTTGATCGCAGCTTCGTCCATATGCTGCTTGACCTGTTTGACAATATTGTTTACAAATTCCTGACGTTCACTTTTTCGCAGAGCCACTTTATTTACAAGATCATAGTATACATCCGGTTTCAGATATTTCAGGGAGAGATCATCCAGTTCGACTTTGATCTTGGAAATACCAAGGCGCATCGCAATCGGCGCATAAATATCCATCGTCTCGCGTGCTTTTTCCTGCTGTTTTTCCGGTCGCATATACTGCAGGGTACGCATGTTGTGAAGTCTGTCTGCAAGCTTGATCAGAATAACACGGATATCCTTTGCCATCGCAAGGAACATCTTACGAAGATTTTCTGCCTGCAGTTCAACTTTATCTGCTGAGTAGCTCAACTGTCCCAGTTTTGTGACACCATCAACCAGCAGTGCAACCTCTGCACTGAATTCCTTCTCAACTTCTTCCGTGGTCATCCATGTATCTTCCACTGCATCATGAAGAAGACCTGCAACGATTGTTTCCTTATCCAGTTCCAGATCTGCAAGAATGATTGCCACGCAAAGCGGGTGAATGATATATGGTTCCCCGGATTTTCTTTTCTGGTCTTTGTGTGCATCGCTTGCGACTTCATATGCTTTCTGGATCATGGTAATATCTGTAGAAGGATGATATTTCCGGACACTGGTGATCAGCTCCTGATACAGAACTTCAGGGCTCGTAAAATCCTGCATGGTCTTTACTGCGGCATCTGCTTTCCTTACAGATTCCAGCTTTTCCCGCTCTTTCGGGTCAATATTTTTATCGCGCTGTACATTCTCTTTCTTCTCTGTCATTCTCTCCCACCTGCCTGCCGTTGTTTCATCTGATTCTTTCATTCATGCAGCTTATCGCTGCCGGTCCTGTTTGGAATACTTATACTTTATTTACCTTCATATTTGATAACAGAAGCTACATCGTATCCGGCAAGTCTCTCTCTGCCTTTTAATCCGGCAAGTTCCATAAGAAATACAACTTTAACAACTTCTCCGCCAAGCTCCTCGACCAGTTTGATTGCAGCTTCTACGGTTCCACCGGTAGCAATCAAGTCATCTACGATAGCAACTTTCTGTCCCGGTTTGATAGAATCTTTGTGCATCTCAATCGTCGCTGTACCATATTCCAGATCATACTCCTGGGAAACTGTCTCACATGGCAGTTTACCTTTCTTACGAACCGGTACAAATGGTTTGTGAAGATTGTAAGCGATCGGCACACCAAAGATAAAACCTCTGGACTCTGTACCTGCGATCACATCTACCTCTGTATCCTTCAGACAGTCCTGCATAGACTGAATTGCAAGCTGCAGACCATCAGCATCCTGCAGAACAGTGGTAATATCTCTGAAAATAATTCCCGGTTCAGGAAAATCCGGGATACTTCTTACATACTCTTCTATTTTTTTCATAACTTGCGTACCTCCGACTGTTTTCTGTAAATCTAGGTTATAAGTATATCACTTTTTTATAGTAGAATCAATGCAAAAACTAAGGCTGCCCATCCTGCAGGCAGCCTCACTCTCTTCGTTATAAAATTGTATGTACACTATTGTCTGTATTAATAAAAGCCTTTATACAGCTCGATCTGCTGTTCAGTAACCATAGAAAGTGCTTTCTCGATTGCTTTGTATGTATTCGGACGCTGAGCTTCCAGGCTTCCCGGATTGAGCATATAATCTTTGACAGATTCTGCAAAATACTCTGAAGCATTCTGTGTCACATATGCTTTATTATAACCGGTAACCATACCTTTCTCACTGCTATAGACAGATGCAAATTTACTTCCTGTGTCCATATTTCCTGCCATGAATGCAAGGAAATGTCCCAGTTCGTGATAAATGGTATCATCCATCTGCTTCATAGTGATCGTACGTGTACGTGCATCAAAATGTCCGGAATAACTTACACTTGAATCAACTTTAACAGTAAATCCCAGCTTTGTGAATGCATTCAGTACTCTGCTGTCCATTCTTGGTGCTACAGAAGCAATATTGCTGACTGTATAACTTGCTGAATCAGCTGTACTTGTGTTTGACGTAGATGCTGCAGATGTATTCGCAAACGCCTGTGCGCCTGCAGCAACTGTCGTTGTCGTTGTGACCGTTGTCGTAACCTTCTTTGTAACAACTTTCTGTTTGGATTTCTTTGTGTATTTCTCGGTTGTTGCCGTCTTTACAACTTTTTTGGTCTGTACTGTCGTTGTCTTATTTTCTTTCTTGGTCTTTGTGCTTGTTTTCTGCTTTGTCGGAAGTTTCTTAGTGTAAGACTTCTTGGAAGCTTTTTTTAATTTAACTTTTTTCTTTGTGGTCTTGGTACTTGTTTTTTTCTTTGTGGTAACCTTCGGCTTCGATGCCAGAGGAGTATCATCACCTGTAAGTGATGTCTCAATCACCGGATCAGTATAGGATGGAAAGACTACTGCATCCTGTGACTGCCAGTTAATACCAAAACTACCAGCCGCAATAATTACAGCTGCTGCAACACATCCTGCTGCTACTTTCTTCTGTCTGAAGAACTCTTTAATGCTTTTCTTTTTCATGATCATCACACCTCTCAGATATCGACGTATCCAATGCGGTTTTTCCTGTTTGAGCATACAAAAAGACCGCTTAATAAATATTAAACGGCCGCATAAACTAATCCAGTTCTACCATATAAAATACGTCACTAAATCAAAATTTAATGCGGCAACCGGCTGTCATAGTCTCACGACCTTAGACCCATAGCTTTGCGTCCCTGTCTTTCGACAGGTTTGCCTTTATGCTTAGTATACTGATTCTCCCAAATAATGTCAATATTTTTTCTGATTGCATTCTTTTTTTTTACATTTTCTGGTATACTGTTCACAAAACCGTAATTAAAAAAATTCAAAAGGGAGCGGCTTTTTTATGAAAAGATCAGTTTTTATCCGTTCCTTTGCCATATTGTTGATTTTCTGCATATTTTGCAGCATTTTATCCGGATGTGCTCCCGGCAGCAAAAGCTCTTCGTCAGAGCCGCCGGTTTACTCTCCGCTGCGCGTCCTCGTCCCGGAAGCCCCCGGCAGCAATACGCTCGGCTCTTCCCCTCTGACGCTGGATGTTTCAAATATCACACAGGGATATTTCGTAGCACAGTCTGATTCTGCGGATCTTGTCACCAGTCTTCAGATTACAGCTCCTACCGGAGTTCTTTATGCCTATTTTATCGACCCCGGTGAAAATGCTGTTATTCCGTTTACAGAAGGAAACGGAGACTACACGGTTGTCGGATACCAGCAGATTCAGGGAGACCAGTATGCAGCGCTGTACAGTGAAATCCTGACGGTAGAACTGGAAAACGATTTTCTTCCGTTTCTTTATCCAAATCAATATGTAAACTTCTCGCCAGACAGCGAAGCAAGCAAACTTGCACTGTCCATGGTTTCAGAAGATACCACCGATGTAGATGCACTGAAGCAGATTTATAATTATGTAGTTAATAATCTCACGTATGATTATGACAAAGCAGAGACGGTAGAAACCGGATATCTGCCGGATGTGGATGAAACGCTTTCCACCAAAACCGGCATCTGCTTTGATTATGCTGCACTGACTACTGCCATGCTTCGAAGCTGCGATATTCCTTGCAAGCTTCAAATTGGTTATACCGGAGATATCAAACATGCCTGGATTGATGTTTACATCCGTTCCAAAGGCTGGGTAACAGGCGCTGTATCATTCAACGGTGACAGCTGGAGCCTGATGGATCCGACTTTTGATTCCAGTGCAGATTCCGATGACACCGAGGCAATTCAGGATTACATCGGCAACGCAGATAACTATACTGTACAGTTTACACGATAGTGGCAAAAGGAGACCTCTTTATGAAACATAAACTTACCGCACAGGAACTCGGCAGTTTCTGTCGACAGCTCGGAATACTGATTCATTCCGGAATGGGTCCGCTTGAAAGTCTTCATATTCTTCTGGAAGAAAGTGAGGCAGACACAGACCACGAAATTCTTTCTGTTTTACTGTCTTCCATGGAAAAAACAGGGTCCTTATCTCAGGCTGTCACAGATTCAGGATTTTTTCCGAATTCCATGGCTGCTTATATAAAAACCGGCGAACAAACCGGTTGTCTTGACGAAATTCTGGACAGCCTTTCCGGGCACTATGAACAGGAACAGGAAACATCCGGGCAGATTCGAAGCGCAGTCACCTATCCGCTTCTCATGCTCGTCATGATGGGAATCGTTATTATTGTCCTTCTTGTCAAAGTACTTCCGATCTTCCGGCAGGTATTCCAGCAGATGGGAATGGAAATGAACGGATTTTCCAGCCGGCTTCTGAATGCCGGCAATATTATCACCCGTTATTCTGCCTTTTTTCTGATTCTGGCAGTTATCCTGATCGGATGCATCCTGTTTCTTTGTCTTAATAAAAAAGGTCAGCAGATGCTTGCAAAAATCGTCCTGCATCTTCCGGTACTTCGTGATATTCCGGTTGCACTCGACTACAGCCGTATGACACATGGGCTTGCACTCGGCCAGAAAAGCGGACTTGCTCCGGAAACCAGTCTTGCGCTTGCTGAGCAGCTGATTTCTCACCCACTTGTTCTGGAACGTCTCCAAAAAGCTGCCGACCTTCTGAATACCGGCTATGCATTTTCTGACGCTCTGAAAGAATCCGGACTTTTTGGTGGCATGGAAATCCGCCTGATCATAGTTGCATTCCAGTCCGGGACCGCGGATGATGCTTTCGCAGACCTTTCCAGCCGCTATCAGGACAATGCTTCTGCCCTGATCACACGTGTGATTTCTGTTATTGAACCGACTATCGTCATTATTCTCTCGGTTCTGGTAGGTCTGGTCCTGCTTTCCGTTATGATGCCGCTTCTTGGTGTACTTGCAGATATCGCAATGTGAGGTGATCTGTTATGAAGCTTTTTGAAAGCCGTAAAGAAAAATTTTTTAAAACTGTCCTGCTTCTTTTTCCGTTGTTTCTGCTGCTCTGCATCGGTCTCATTTTTTTCATTGCAATTGGGCGCACTTCCGATGCAACGATTCAGAAAGAACAGAGTGCATTGCTGCAGACGCTTGAAAATGGTGCAGTCCGTACTTATGCACTGAAAGGACAGTATCCGGAAAGTCTGGACGAACTTCTGAGTGATTATCATATCACATATGACTCTTCTAAATTTGTGATTGAATATGTTCCCAACGGATCCAACCTTCTTCCTTCTATCAGTGTTATCCCACTTACAGGAACAAATTCTGAAAGGAGGAAGACTTCATCATGAAAAAAACAGCACCGACTTCTCATCCGATATCCGGTCTTTTTTCGCTGTTGCTGTTCGGCCTCTTCGTACTGTTCCTTCTGATCATGCTGTTGTTCTCCGCACAGATTTATCAGCAATCCATCAAAAAGGCTGATTCCGAAACAGATCTTGGCACCGTTTCCTCCTATATCGCCACAAAATTCCGGCAGCACGATGTTCAGGATGGGATTTTTACGGATGAATTAAATGATATTCCGGCTTTATGTTTTCGTGATACCATAAATAATCAGGACTACATCACATACCTTTATCTGGATGACGGCCGCCTGAAAGAGCTTTTTACCGCAGACGGATCTTCTGCACAGGCAAATGCCGGTACCGCGATTGCATCTCTGTCAGACTTTCAGATAGAAGAAAACGCTAATGGCTTTTATCATGTTTTTCTTCAAAGTACCGCCGGAGACATATCTGAATTCTATCTGCACAGCTGTGCAGCTTAAAAGGAGCTAACATGAAACAAATACATTCACATTCCAAAAACAGTCTTTTTTTGATGGAAATGATTTTTGTCCTCCTTTTTCTTTCACTTTCCAGTGCTGCATGCATCCGTATTTTCGCAGCCGCCGAGGAAAACCATGTACACACGGTTGAAAACAGACAGATACAGGCGCACACGGTTTCTGTCTGTGAGATTATGGAGGGAAGTGATGGAAATGCAGACAGTTTTGTCAAATATCTTCCCGGAGGTATCTCAGACAGTTCTTCCGTAAACTGGTACTATGACCGCAGCTGGAACATCTGCGATAAACAGAATGCTTCCTATCGAATGTTTCTTGAACTGTCCCCTTCCCGATACGAAAAGGCAGGAATGCTTTTCTTCTATCGGATGGATGCAGATCATGCCCTGCTTCATTCCACGGAACTTCGTTTTCCATCCATCCAGTCTGCTCTTAAGGAGGAAGAATCATGAAACACGACCGAACATTTTTTGCAGCAACCGGTATTCCGTCGCTGTTTCTTATTTTTTCCGTACTTTGTCTCGCGGTACTGTCTCTTCTTACACTCGGGAAATCACGGGATGAACTGCAGGCCGCCAATTTTGCTATCCAACAAACCGACCTTTATTACAAGACATGCGAAACAGCCACAGGAACTGTCACAGCAATTCAAAAGCAGCTTGCTTCTGATTACAGTCAGGTTTCTGATCCAGATGCCTACTTTTCACTTGCCGGCCAGATTCCTGATGAAATTGACGGTCTCGCATACGATTCTTCTGCGAATGTTATTTCATTCTCGGAAGCGTTATCTGATACACAGGAGTTATCTGTAAAATTAAAAGTCCTGTACCCATCTTCGGACACAGAACCTTTTATTGAAATATTACAATGGAAAACAGGCAATACAGTATCATGGACACCTGACACCCATCAGCCTGTATACAAAGGAGCTCAATCATGACAAACGAACAAACACTGGAATTTCTTACAACTGCTGCAAACCAGCATGCGTCTGATATCTTTATTATTGCCGGTCGTCCACTGTCCATTAAAGCGGATGGCCATCTTACTGATTATGGAGAACGTTTGATGCCGGATGATACAAAACAGATTCTCGAATGCATTTATCAGATGGCAAATAACCGCGACATCAATCACCTTCTGAATACCGGGGATGACGATTTTTCTTTTTCTGTCCCCGGTCTTTCCAGATTCAGGATCAACGCCTATAAACAGCGTGGTTCACTGGCTGCTGTTATACGTGTGATTGCATTTCAGTTACCGGATCCGTCAGAACTCTCTATCCCGGATGATGTTATGCAGACTGCTGATTATACAAAGGGTATGGTTCTTGTGACCGGTTCTGCCGGAAGTGGAAAATCAACTACTATGGCATGTCTGATTGACCGCATTAATCATTCCAGAGAGGGGCATATCATCACTCTGGAAGATCCACTCGAATATCTGCATCGACACCACCGCTGTATTGTCAGTCAGCGTGAGATCTGCACAGATACTGCAAACTATCTGACATCTCTTCGCGCCACTCTGCGTCAGAGTCCGGATGTTATTTTACTGGGCGAAATGAGGGACCATGAAACGATTCAGACGGCAATGACCGCTGCCGAGACCGGTCATCTTGTACTTTCCAGTCTGCATACGCTTGGCGCCGCAAACTCCATCAGCCGTATCATAGATGTTTTTGAACCGGCACAGCAGCATCAGATTATTGTACAGCTTTCCATGGTTCTGCAGGCAGTCATTTCCCAGCAGCTGATTCCTGATGTAAATGGAAAGGTTATTCCTGTGTTTGAAGTCATGCGCCTTACACCTGCGATCCGTAATATGATCCGTGACAATAAACTACATCAGATTGAAGGAGTCATTGCTTCTTCCTCTCAGGATCAGATGCGGTCCATGGATCACAGCCTTATAGAGCTGTATAAACAAGGGCGGATTCATAAGGATACCGCAATCAAATATGCGCTGAATCCTGATATGATCCGCCACAAGCTTGTATAAACTATATATCAACAATAATTTCTGATCACAATCTGTAACGTTCTTCTGCCCTGATATTCATTGATTTCAGGGTAGTACGTTACAGATATAGTATCATGTACAGAAACAAATTCTGCAAATTCATCGACTTCACCAAAAAACACCGCATCTTTCCAGACTCCATCTGCATCTGTCAATGTCATTTTTGCAACATTTCTGTTTTTCCCAAAGATTCTTAATTTTGAAACGCGCAGATTTTTCTGAGCAAATAACGGTTTTGTATTTCCCTTTCCAAACGGTTCCAGAACTTTGAGTTCTTCGGTAAGTGTTTCTGTCAGGTAAGAAATCGGCATCGGCACATCAATCATAACTTTTGGCATCAGATCATGCTCACTCAATGTACAGTTTTCATTAAGTTTCTTCCTGAATCGTTCAATGTTTTCTTCCGCCATTGAAAGCCCTGCTGCCATCGGATGTCCGCCAAACTGAATCAGAAGATCCCGGCATTTAACAAGTTCCTCGTACATTGAATACGCTTCTATTGAACGTCCACTTCCCTTAACACCATTCTCTGCTTTTGTCAGTACAAAGACCGGTTTATGGTACAGTTCCCGGATACGTCCGGCAATGATCCCCGCCAGACTTTCGTGACATTCAGGAAGATAAACAACAAGTACTCTGTCTTTATTTATACCTTCCGTCTCAATCTCATTTATCGCCTGTTCTTTTCCCTGTTCCGTCATTGCCTTCCTGCTCTGATTCAGATCATAAAGATCACCGGCAAGTTTAGCTGCTTTCTGCCTGTCTTCTGTACACAAAAGCGCCAGCGCTCTTGTCGCCGTATCAAGACGTCCACTTGCATTGATGCATGGTCCGAGTACAAATCCCACATGATAGGCTGTGATTTCTGCTCCTTCCAGATTATTTACCCGGATCAATGCCTGCAGGCCCGGTCTGGTCGTTTCAGATAACCGCCTCAGGCCATGCTTTACAATGATCCTGTTTTCTCCCTGCAGATCCATCACATCACCAACTGTTGCAATTGCTGCCAGTTCTGTAAAGTCCAATATCTCGGACTTATCAATGCCAGCCTTTTCGTACAGTGCCCATATCAGTTTCCATGCTACGACCGCGCCGCAAATATTTTTATTAGGGTATGAGCAATCCTGCTGCTTCGGGTTAATCACTGCATCCGCACATGGTATGATCCATTCACGTCCGTTTTCACTATCCCGGAACGGAACGTCATGATGATCCGTCAGAACCACAGTCATCCCTCTGCGCCTGGCATCTGCGATCTCGCCAGCTGCCGCAATACCATTATCACAGGTCACGATGGTATCAATTCCATCTTCCGCCGCCTGATCGATTAACTGCTCATGAAGTCCATATCCGTCTTTGATTCTGTCAGGAATACATGTATCAGCCTGTGCCCCCAGTCGTTTCAGACCTTTCAGCAGAATACAGGTCGCCGTGACGCCATCAATATCGTAATCACCAATGATACGGATTTTTTTATTTTCTGCAATTTTCATTCTCAGAATTTCCACAGCTTTATCCATATCTTTCATAAACCATGGTGATGGAAGTTCTTCAAGTGTTCCATGAAGATACGACTGTATTGCCTCATCTCCGTCTACATCACGGTTTCGAATCAGCCGGGCAATCACAGGATCTATTCCGAATTTCCTGCCAATCTCCTGAAAATCCGCCTTTTTGGCATATACCATCCATTTTTCCATATATTCTCCTCTGCACACTTTGGAGTATGCATATTTCTTTTCTCCAGATAGAATAAGTCCCGGGACAAATGTCTGTCCCGGGAACCTGATCTCTTTTATTTCATTATTCGGACTTTTCTTCGCCGGAAGCATTTTCCTTCGCTGCTGCTTCCTGAGCTGCAAGTCTTTCCGCTACTCTTTTACGATTTTTCTTCTTTGGCTGTGTTGGATCCTTTTTGGCCGGCTGGCTGTTCTGCTTACCAGAGTTATTCTGTTTTGCAGAGGAAGCAGCTGTCTTTGCTGCAACTGTTGCCTGTGGAACTGATTTTCTGTAATAACGTTTCATTACCAGCCACAAAGCACCTGTGATGCAGACAGAAGAATATGCACCGCAGATAACACCTACCATAAGAGGTGCTGCAAATTCACGGATGGAAGATACACCCAGAATGTACAGAACTGCTACCATAACAAATGTGGTAAAGGAAGTGTACATACTTCTTGTAAGTGTCTGTGTGATACTTTCATTAACGATCTCATCAAGTTTGGCTCTGCTGCCCTTCATATTCTCACGGATACGGTCGAAGATGACGATCGTCGCGTTGATAGAATAACCTACAATCGTAAGCATGCAGGCGATGAAGGTATTACCTACGGAAATTCTGGAGATTCCATAGAATGCAAATACAACCAAAACATCATGCAGTAATGCAAGTACCGCACTGCTTGCAAAACGGATATCCTTGAAACGGAACCAGATATAAACAAGCATACAGAGTGTAGCAACAATTACAGCAACAACCGCATCTCTTCTCATTTCAGAACTTACTGTGGAAGAAATACTTTCTGTCGTGATCAGAGATTCATCTACGTCGAACTTGTCAACCAGTGCCTGATCCAGTTTTTCACGTTCTGCCTGAGAAAGAGTACGTGTTTTTATCACTACCTGATTTGTTCCGACAACCTTTGTCGGCTGTACGTTCTTATCTCCGGTAACTTCCTCTACAACAGGAGTTACTTCAGAATCAATCTGCTTGATATCCATATCTTCGTTGAATGTTACAGTTGTTGCTGTACCACCGGAGAAATCAAGCGCATAGTTTAATGCTGTTCCATCTGTATTATGATGAATAAGCATTGCAACCGGACCGCTCAGAATCAGAACGATGGAAATAATAAAGAATACTTTACGCTTACCAACGATGTTGAATATTTTACGCTGTTTTGCACGACCGTATAATTTTTCATCGTGGAAGCCAACTGCATAAAATGCATTCATTACAAATCTGGAAACAACCAGAGCTGTGAACATGGAAACAACGATACCAAGTGCCAGTGTATAAGCAAAACCCTTAACAGTACCGGAGCCAAGCCACATCAGTACCAGTGATGCGATCAGGGTTGTAATGTTTCCATCGAAGATTGCACTGAACGCTTTGGAAAATCCCGACTTGATAGAAGCTCTTACAGAATTTCCTGCTGCAATTTCTTCCTGAATACGAGCATAAATAATAACATTCGCATCGACCGCCATACCAATACCAAGAATGATACCTGCGATACCCGGAAGAGTCAGTGTAATGTCAAATGCATTTAAGGTGATCAATACGATTGCCGTGTACAGAATCAGTGCCACACCGGCAACGACACCCGGCAGACGGTACATAATGATCATAAAGATAATTACAATGATCAGACCAATCAGACCTGCCATTACACTTGTGGAAATTGCTTCTTCACCAAGCTGTGCAGCCACCACACTGGAACGAAGTTCTTCAAGCTCGATGCTCAGGGAACCGATACGGATATAGGAAGCAAGGTTCTGTGCTTCTTCTACATCAGCCATACCTGTGATCTGCGCCTGTCCACCTGTGATTGCTTCATTTACCTTCGGTGCACTTAAAATCTGGTTGTCATAAACGATTGCGATCTGTTTGCCGACGTTTGCCTTTGTTGCATCTGCAAATTTTGTCTTACCTTCATCGGTAAGTGTCAGACTTACGGCATATTCTCTGGAGCTGTTTTTGTCAGACTGGAACGCACCACCCTGTGCATCCTTTACGTCTGTACCTTCCAGAACAACAGATCCGGCTTCACGGATCTCGTCAAGACTTCTTGCAAGTGCATAACCGCTTCCTGTGCTGGTAAAGTTTGCATTACCGTCGTTATCCTCTGCTGTGATAAAACACAGAGAACCAGGTTTACCAAGGTCATTCAGAATTGCATCTGCATCTGTGACACCCGGGATTTCAACAGCGATACGGTCGTTTCCTTCTTTGTACACCTGCGCTTCAGTACTGTACTGTTCCACACGCTTCTGGAGCTTATATACAGTATCTGACATGTCTTCAGCACTCGGGTTACTGTCTTTTGCCTGATAAGTGATACTGACACCACCAGACAGATCCAAACCGGTCTTGATATTCTTCGCAGAACCGGTTCCGGTAGGTCCGATGCCTACTCCGGCCGTGTAACACAGAAAGACTGTGATAATGGCGGTCAGAAGCAGTACAACGATTGCTCTGTTTTTCTTCATTGTTCTTTCCCTTCTTATATTATTTTATTCCGCTAACGCGGCCTTTATCATGATTGCGCACTCCACTCTCTTACGCTGAAGTTCGCATCCGATACCATAATTGCCATTAATATCTTTCTGGAAATGATATGCATTGGCAGCGCAGCCACCACTGCAATAAAATCTTGCGAAACAGTCCTTACATGCTTCTTTTGTGTAAACATTGCATTTACCAAACTGATCACGGATCTCCGGTCTGGTGATTCCCTCATCTACATTTCCCATAAGGAACTGTTCTTCGCCAACAAACTGATGACACGGATAAAAATCACCCCACGGTGTCACAGCCAGATACTCGGTACCTGAGCCACATCCGGACAGACGTTTGTAAACACATGGACCGCCTGTAAGGTCAATCATAAAGTGGAAGAAATTGAAGCCCTTTCCGGCTTTTTCTCTGGCGATCATTTCTTTTGCCAGTGCATCATATTCTTCCTTGATCTGTGGAATGTCTTCTTCTCTAATCGCATACTCCTCTGTATCAGCAGCTACAACCGGCTCTACAGAGATCTGCTTGAATCCGAGATCTGCAAGATGCAGAACATCCTTTGAAAAATCAAGATTGTGGTGGGTAAAGGTACCACGCACATAATACTTGTCCTGGTTTCTGGATTCTGCAAATTTCTGGAATTTCGGAATGATCAGATCATAGCTTCCTGCACCTTTACGGAATGGTCTCATATAGTCATGAACCTCTTTACGTCCATCCACACTGAGAACAACATTTCCCATTTCTTTGTTGCAGAATTCCATAACTTCGTCATTGAGAAGTACACCGTTGGTTGTCAGTGTAAAACGGAATTTCTTATTGTGCAGCTTCTCCTGTTCTCTTCCGTATGCCACCAGATCCTTGACAACCTGCCAGTTCATCAGGGGCTCTCCTCCGAAGAAATCGACTTCCAGATTCTTTCTTGAACCGGAATTCGCAATCAGGAAATCAAGTGCTTTCTTTCCTACTTCAAAAGACATCAGCGCTCTTCTTCCATGATATTCACCTTCCTCGGCAAAACAGTATCGACAGGCCAGATTACAGTCATGGGCAATATGCAGGCACAGTGCTTTGACTACTGTCTGTCGATTTTCAGTAAATTCTTCTATTATATTTTCATATACATCTCTGGTAAACAGCATACCCTGCTCTTTCAGCTTCCCACATTCGGAAACAGAAGTACGGATATCAGCCTCCGGATACTGATCCTTCAGTCTGTCTACGATCTCCTGCTCTGACAGTCCCTCCTCCATAAAGGGAAGTACTTCATATGTCACAAGATCTACCAGATGAATGCATCCACTGTTAATATCCAGAACAATGTTGTAACCGTTACTCTGGTATCTATGTATCAGACTCATCTTTCTGAAAATCCTTTCCTGTATCTTTTTCTTTACGTTATCAGAGCATTACGAAGTAGTTTCCTGTAACGTAAGAATAAGCAGCGGATTTCACTCCGCTGCTTAACTGATTGTTCTGAACCTGCTTATTTGTTCTCGCAGCTCTGATTTCCTACAGTACAGGAAGTTTTGCATGCTGACTGGCAAGATGTCTGACACTCACCGCAGCCGCCTTTTTTCACTGTGTTCTGCAGATTTTTTGTATTTAATGTTTTGATATGTTCCATTATATATCCCTCCTTATGTATAATTATCTGGAGACAGTATAGCATAAAATCGCCCTAAATAAAAGCCTTTTTTTCACGAGAGCATACCACCCAGCGTGCCGCCTCCCAGACACATAAAAAACGTCGTAATAGCATGCTGTGCACTCATATCCCATCGCCTTTGCACCGCAAATGAAACAATCATAAGCAGTACAAAATAACACAGTCCTACCAGAAATCCCCACTTGTATTTATTTTGCCGCAAGAGTTTTCCGGACAAAAAGCCGCCCGCCAGACAGGAAACCACATAAATCACCAATATCCCCACTGTCACGATTCCCTGCCCGATATCGAGTTTAAATACCATCAGCGCAAGAAGCAGAAGACATATCCCCGATAATGCATATGCCAGAAGTAAAGATCTCAAAATTGTTTTTATCTGCATAAAAAGCCCTCCCATACTGAAATATATGGAGGGCTTTTTCTTCATATGTACAAAATCCGAAATTTACTTTCTCTTCTTAAGGTATACAAGCACTGCAACGATTACTGCTGCCGCGATTCCGATAATCACAAATGGAAGAATCGGTGTGCTGTCTCCTGTAGATACAGCCTTCACAGAACTACTTCCATTCTGCGTGCCCTGGTCTGAAGTCGAAGTATCTGTAGCATTCTGATTACTCTGATCAGAAGACGACTGCACAGATGTTTCCGATGTACTGCTATTCGCAGAGGTCGTTGTAGATGATGAAGTTGCACTCGTCGGGCCTACAGTCGCAGAACTTTTGGTTGTCGTTCCGGAAGAATAGCTTCCATCCTCAATTTCTTCACCTACCAGCGTCTTGCTTCCGGCGATTCCAAACGGGCTGAATGAATGTGTGCTGAACACCATTGTGCTTCCATCCACACTTGGAACGATCTTCTCCATCGCACCGCTGTCCAGAAGATGCTCGATGGTATAGTCATATCCTGCTTTGACCGGAACAGTCACACTGATATATTCCCCATCCGGGATTTCATATTCTGTATTATTTTTCAGATCCCAAAGTTCAAATTCGTAGGCTTTAAACAGATTTGCCTCTGCTTCATTACTGAATTCATAGTTCTCGCCACTTGCTGCACGGAACTGTACATACCACGGAAGGTTGATTCCCGATACAGAAATACCGTTGCAGGTATGGTTTGTTGCTGCAAGTTCGATTTTTTCTTCATCGGACGGTTCTTCATCTGTCACTGTCTGCGCACGCTCATCCGGAGTAATTTTCTTCTCAGTACCGTCAAAAATATTGTCTTTATCGGACTCCGGTGCTTCGGTAATTTCCGGTGTTTCCGTGGTATCTGGTGTGTCTGTAACATCTGGTATAGCTGTAACATCCGGTGTCTCTGTAGTTTCTGGTGCTCCCGTCACTTCCGGATTCTCTGCATCATCCGGTGCAGCTGTAACTTCTGGTGTTTCTGTCGCATCTGCGGAATCTTTTTTCTCAGTGTCAGTTGAAACGTCTTTATTGTCAGGTGTTTCTGCTGTATCCTGAACCTTGTCCGCTGTATCATCTGTATCTGGTGTATCCTGATCTTTTGCCTCTGATTCGTCTTTTACCTCACCATTATCTGATATTTCTGTACTTCCCGGTGTCTCTGTCGTCGTATCTTCACCGTTTTCTCCTGTATTTCCATTCTCCTGTGTTTCCTGAGAATCCTGATTCTCATAAGCGTTATCTGTATAATCTGTATCTTTGCTGAAACTGCTGACAACTACCGTCACGCTGCTGTAAATCGCATCCGACTGACCATCCCATCCGGAAAACTTCGCAAGATCTGCTGTATTGTACGGGTGAAAAACCACATCATAAGACTGTACTCGCTTAGATGGAACGCTCGAACTGTCCACCCATGACAATGTACCATAATCACTCTTCGGAAGAGAAATTTCAGAAAGAGGAACCGGCTGTTCTACTGTAACATTATCAGGAATCAGGCTGCTGACCTCAACTTCCGCCGTACTTCCTGCCATAACCGGAACATAAGTAAACTGACCTGTTATAAGTGTCGCTGTAAGTGCCGCTACAGCAAAAAACTGCATATTCTTCCTCTTTTTCATCATAATCTATACACCTCAATCTATTTAAACATGAATTAACGTCTGCTTTAGTCTATTTATAATGGATGTTTTTACTTTTTTATGAAATACATCCTCAATCAATATATCGTATTTTTATCTTTTCGTAAACCTTTTGTAACAAAATCTTTTATTTTACGACACAGACATTATAGCACAGTTCTACTTTTTTCGACACCCCAAAATTATTTTTTTTATTTTTTGCCCCGTATGTCTCGAAACATTGCCTGTAAACAGTAACGATTACATCATTAATGCGAATTGCGTGACGATTCTCTGTACTTCTCCCAAAACAGATTGAATGCCTTCCTCGGAGTTCATCCAATTTTCTTTCGTAACTCCATCAACACAACATGGGCATACCCGAAATTCTACTTCCGGATATGCCCTCTGATAATACATCAGTGCTCTTCTCGCATGATAATTTTTGCAGCATAACAGTGCTTTTTTTATTTCTATTCCCGCTTTGTCCGTAACTTCGCGGGATAATCTGGCATTTTCCCATGTGAAGGTTGCCTGATCTTCCTTAAGAATTACTTCGTCCGGAACATGATTTTTTATTAAAACATCTTTTAAAAAATCCCATTCCGTCCGGTACTTGCCGTTATATCGTTCCTGGCCCGACAACACTCCGCCAAACTTGCCGACAGTGATGCTGTATTTTCCACTTGGAAGGATAAATGGCGCATATTTTTTCCCATATAAGGCTGCAGCCTTTTCCGCCATCTGTGAATAACCATTCCCCGGAATAAAAATGATATCCGCTTTTTCCGGTTCATCTTCAGCAAAAATGAATTCACTGATCTGCTCTATAAATCTGTGGTACATATAGTCTTTCTCCTTTGTGTGATATTTATTTTGTTACAATTACTGTACTGTAGCCGTCATCCCGCAGCCGCTGCTCCATATTAATGGCATTGCCAATCTGCTGAAAAGCACCTACCTGAACTTTGTACAGATCATTTTCATATAGAAGGAACGCTGGATAACCCTGATCATTCAGCTGATACAGCATACGGTCTGCGTTTTCCCTGTTGCGGTACGCACCGGTCTGCACCCGGTAATAAACCGGGGCCTCTATTGTTTCTTCTGAAAGCGTTCCAAGAATCGCTCCGGCTATAGCTTCGGCAATCTCATTTTTCTTTTCGTCGTATAATTTGTTGTCTTCATCCGAATTCAGAAAGCCGGTTTCAATCAGAAGCGCCGGCATCCGTGTACGCCGAAGCACTACAAGTCCCGGTCGCTCCTTTACTCCTATTTCCCGAAATCCAAGTTCTCCAAGCGCACCAACTATATTCTGCGCCATCTCATATTTTATTCCGCTTTTATCATATACAAGGACTTCCACACCCTGATATTGATTATCTTCCGGGCTGCTGTTCCGGTGAAACGAAATAAAATAATCAGCGCCCGACTGATTTGCAATGCGCGCCTTCTCAAATGGAGTCTGATAGACATCTTCGGTTCTAGTATATACCACATCCACACCGTTGTCTTCAAGGATTTTGCCGACAGCAAGCGTCAGAGCAAGATTATCATCCTTTTCTTTTCTTTCCTTATATATAGCTCCCGGATCTGTACCCCCGTGCCCGGCATCCAATACGATCTTATATGCCACTTCTGCTCTCCTGACCACTTTTTAATTAGTATATGCAGACGGCGTAAAAATTTTCCCTGCGTGTAAGATCCGGGAGAATCTATAAATATGCCAATCAATAGTATGTAAACTGTCCTGTCTCATGGTTATAATGGTACACATAATATGTCAGAAAATCTTCGTCCGGAGTCGTGTCGCGCACTGTATCTGCCAAAACTCTTTTCAGATCTTTAGGATCCGCTGTTTTTTCACTGTGGATCATCACCTCGTGAATACTTGTAAATACCATATAAAATCCACCATCCAGCAAATCACTCAGGCGCTGCGCCACACCCGGCAGGAACACCGCAACAGCTCCATTAGTACGCGTTGCAGTACTCAGACAATTCCCGATTGCACTCTTCTTTAACGGCTCGTCAAATAACAGATTCATGAAATTTTCGCCTTCATAATCCATATTGCAGATCAGTTTTTCCCAGCAATAGATCCTCGGTGGTGAAATAAAATATGTATTCAGCAACGCATCATTAAACGCCATCTGTTCATCTTTATCCCACTTTTCAAAAATATGCTGTTTAATCTTTACACTGGTGCTGCATCCATCCAATTCTCCCATTCGGGCATAAAGAACCAGAGCAATGTCCCCGATTGTACGGAAAATTGCGTCGTCTAACTCAGCTCTGTTTTTCTCGACATTCAGAAGACGGATAAACAGATCATCTTTAATCTTTTCATAATCTTCCAGGTCTTTGCTCTTTTCAAAACATTCTGATCTGACAATAGCATCCAGCCGATGCATGATCTCCTGCACAATCCGCTCCATCGTGGCGCCATTCTGATGCCATTCATATAGATCTGCCACATAAAGTGCACAGACTTCATACACACCCTCCCGCTGCCGATTCTTCAAAAGCAGGCGGTCTCCATCTGTAGGCGGATATTCCTCTGCTGTCTTGTAACAGATCATCTCCTCCTGGTATCCCGTCGCTTTAAGAAGTCTTTCACGAAGGTTGTTTACAAAAGTCTCATAATTCTTTTCCATATAGATTTCCTCTTCTTTCTGAATATTCGGGCGACATGCCCATGAAGTATAGATTGGAATAAAAAGAGGAAGCAGACGCTCCCTCTAAGAGTTGCTATGCATTGAGCATACAGCATATTTGACTTTCTGTAAACAAAATTCGTTCGACATATTCCGCGCTCAGCAGAAGTTTCTCACAAAAGGTCGACAGGCCACGCCCTGAAAGTGTTGTTTTTACAGCTTTCCTTCCTGTTCAAGAAATGTAAGAAATCCCTCACAGCCTCTGACAATATCAGAATAGGTCGTGGTAAAATCACCGGTATACCACGGATCCGCAATATCTCCATGACGCTCGGCATAATCCAACAGAAGACTTACCTTTCCCTCCTGATCACTGCCGAGAATTCGAAGCATATTTCTGCGGTTCCGCTCTTCCATACCGATCAGATAATCATATTTATCATAATCGGCTTTCTGAAGCTGTACTGCACGTTTTCCCTCACATGATATTCCATGTTTTGCAAGTTCCCGCTTCGCCGGCGGATACACCGGATTACCGATTCCATTCCAGATTTCCTCCGTACTCGTCGCCGCAGAAGCGACGTAAAATTTGTCGGCCATGCCGCGACGAGCAAGCATATCCTTAAAGATAAATTCGGCCATGGGTGAACGGCAGATATTGCCGTAGCAGATGAAAAGTACTCGAATCATTGTTTTTTCTCCTTCATAATCTGATAAATACCGCGTAGTTTTGCTAGGTTTTGCAAGGCCTCTCGACCTTTAACTCTCTCTACTGAAAATGTATGTAAAAATGCAAATTGTAGCAAATCTACGCAATACACAGACGTCAATCGTAGTAAAAACGTAGTAGAACTACTCAATAATTACTACTCATACTTTTGCATTCTCCAGTCCTTATATATCCAATAGCAGGCTGCTATTTCAAGTATACCCACTTCTGGTCTTCCATCTCTATTTTCTTTTTCAAGTATGTGTTGAATTATGGAATTTTTGATTAATTTTTTTCTTTTATGTTCAACATTTTCATAACCACTTTTCTCAAACCATTCTTCAAATTGTTCAAATTCTTTTTTATTATCAAAAAACATTACTGGAATTTCGATCCCACTTCTATTACAACAATAATTTCTACGATTAATTACTGAATTCAACTTTCCATTCATACTATCTTTCAAAAAATAGTAAAATAAACCTTTCCCAATAATATACCGTGTTTCGGGTTTAGGGATAATGCAACGTCCCATATCCATAAACCATAATTCAGATTCATATATTATAGTCGTAAGGTACTCAAATTTTAGATCGGAATATAACATTCTCTCGTCGTCATAAAAATAGGCAAGTAACTCATAACCATCTTTATGTTCACCAGATACTATTTTATACTCTGGATGATTTATGTAGTACATGTAGTTAACAGTATCCCAATTACAGTCAGACCACCCTTTAACATCACTCAAAATAAGATCAAATCTTTTTGAAGGACTTAAGTCATATCCAAAATGCTTTCTCCATAAATACTCTGTATGTTCAACACTTGCAGTACACTCCTTAGGAGTGTTTATATCAGCAGTTCTAGTATAAATAGCGCCAGCTCTCAATTTTTCTTTTGGGCTTGACTCATAATAGTCCTTTTGTAAATAATATGGTGTATGTTTACCTCTTCGAATTATCAAAATATCAAGCTCATTATTATCAATAACAATAGTTTGGAGTTTTATGTCCGGGATAAATCCTCCTGCAAAGTTCTTATCCCTAAGAAATTTAATAAAATCTGCTGTTTTTAGTCTTTGTTTTTCTGTATTCTGTATTCCTTTTATTGTTCCATCATCGTTTGCACCATAAATCAGATATGCATCCCTATCTTCTAAATTATTTGCCATGCATATGATATCATGTAATTTATCTTCTTTTTTATTTTTATCTGGATAGTCCGATTTAAAATCCCAATATCCGCCCTCATAACCTAATTCTAGAAGACTCCTTATTTCACAAATTAAATCATCCACCAAATCACCTTCCTATACCTTGAATATCTTACTATGTTTATTCTTCTACTCCCAATAGAATCAAATCCTTTTTTAACGATTCAACAAAATTACTAAGAGCAATTTTTCTTGTAATTCCTCCTTGTTTCACTATATCATCATCCTTGACACTTTCTATAATTCTCTTTATACCCTCAATATCAGTCATATAAAAATCTTTAAGATTTCCCATGAAATATACAGTTTTAAATGCTTGAAGTATTGTATATATATCTTCATTATTACTTATATTAATCAATGCGAGCAGTTTATCCAAATCCAAGTATTCAATAAATGATTTATGGCTACAATAGTAATTCTCCATCTTGCTGCAATGCTCATAAAATACATCCGCACTTCTATACATGTCAGATTCTTCTTGTTCCTCTTTGTTTATTTCACGATTTCTTATTTTTCTTTCTTCTGCAATTGGACGATATAATTCGTTATATTTATCTCTTATCTCTTCCAACGAAAAATTTTTAGGGAAGTCATTTTCTTCTTGAACATCAGGATCTTTCTTTATCATATCAATCATCTTAGTTTGAATTTTCTTTATGTCTCCTGTAAAAAGTCCATATACTTGAAGATATAGTAGTGTTGAAAGTATATTAGAATAGTCATAATACGCATATTTGCCTTCTTCAACTTCATGAACTAATTTTTCTAATACTTCCTCAACTTGCTCATCTTCCATGAGATACCAGTCTCTTAACTCATTTAGTGCTTTGCCTGTTGAATGTATTTTAGGTGGATTATCAACGTCTTCTTGTTCTCTACGCTTAATTATCGACTTACAGGCTTGCGACAAATCTTCGTCACTCCACGCATTACGATTAATCCAGGCATCAATAAAACTATATCTAAAAATATGGGTATACTCATGACCTTCAAAATACACCATATCTTGACTTCCATAATTAGCACTACAAGTTATCTTTTTATTTTTCTTTATTGCTCCTGCTACCCAAATACTATAACGCAGAAAATCGTTCAAAATTTCTTCATAATATTTACTATTGAAATAATACTTTGTTGTTGCTTCATATATTTTTCTAAATAAAAAAATCCATGACCTTATAATTCGTAAATTTCGATTTTCTGTTTCTGTAAATGCACTTACAATATCATTTATGTACTTTAATAAATATTCTTTATATTGACCTTCTTGAATTATACCTTTGCTCTTTTCATTTCCGCATATTACTTCTTTAATAACATCTTTTAATGCCGGATAGTACAGCATCGTTTTACCAATTACTTTTTCCTTGATATCTTTATATAAATAATTTTCTGAATATAATATCTCATTTAGTTTTTTCACTTCCTCAACTGTAATCTCTCCATTTGTATCTTTTCCCAGTCCTTTATTTTGTGTTTTAGTATTTTTTCCGTCTCCTATGTACTCAACCACTTTACGATTACCAGAAATCACTGTGAGATATTTTTCTTCTATATTTGTATTTGCATATATTTTTCCAATATTCTTCTCATCCGCCAAGATAATCACCTTGCAATTACAATGTTCTATCAAATTATTAACAAAACCAAAGAACTCATTAATTGGAATTGTACATCTTTCTAAATCATCAAAACATATAACCATATCCTTAACGTCTATACTTCCCTCAATTTTTTCAAATACATTAGATAAATCTGTCGATATCGGTCCTATTGAAAATGAAAATGCACTACTAGCTACGCCTATAATTCCTGCAAGTGGTTTTAATCCTTTTTTTATTAATTTATTTCCATTTCCTTTGACATATATCAAATAATTTGTAATCAACTGCTTTGCAAGTGAATCAATGCTCGAAATTCCATAAAGAGAAATATAAACATTTTGCTTCCGTTCATTTTTTCCTACTTCTACTGAATCAATTGCGTCAACCAAATAGTTTTCGTATAAGTAAGTTTTTCCGCTTCCCCATGTCCCATCAATCAAAATGGCATACTTTGCATTTTCATCGCGAACATAACTGATTACAGCATCTACTATTTCTTTTGATGTCATTTTTATCCCTCCTACAACCATAAACACGCACAAGCCATTTCTGACTTAGGCTGCATTTGATATTTTTCTAAACCACTTTAAACATTTTCTGGCTCACTGGCTTCTTCTGTTCTTTTTTCCAATTCCCTGTGAGCATTTTTCCTTCTACATCTGATGCACTATTTATTATATCGTCATTTTCTTCTCTTTTCCACAATAAAAACGCCCCGCATACACCAGAGCGCTTTCAATCTCTCAATTCTATATCGCCTTAAACATCTTCTGTGACACCGGCCTCTCCCCTTGCGTCCGTTCCAGTTCTTTTCTGGCGTTTTGCAAGTCCTCCAGCCTTTTTAATTCATCCTCTGCATCCTCAAGGCCTAAATGCGTATAGGTGTTAAGTGTAACTCCTATATCGCTATGCCCCATAAGGTACTGCAGTGTCTTTGGATTCATGCCGGATTTCGCCATATTGCTGCAATACGTGTGCCGGCAAACATGTGGCGTGATATTCGGCATCTGCACCCGATAGATATCGTTGTACCGCTTCACCATGTGGTTAAAGCGATGTTCCCAATGCATTGCCACTAACGGCAGTCCTTTGTCATCCAAAAACAGGAACCCGGTATATCCATCCACCACTTTTTCTACCTTTGGTTTCTCCCGGTCTTCGATGATGGCTTGAAAGCATTTTGCAACATCCTCTGTTACCGGAAGTTTTCTTGTTCCGGCGGAAGTCTTTGTTGGCTCAATCACTAAGGTCATATCAGATAACCGTTGAAGCTGATGATCTATATTCACAATCCTGTTCCCTAGATCAATATCCTTAATTGTAAGACCACAAAATTCCGAAATGCGCATACCTGTATGAAAAAGTATATACACAACTTCATAATACTTGCAGTATACATTATCATCATGAACAAATTTAAGAAACTTTCGCATTTGGTCCCGCGTTAATGCTTCCCTGGTAACACTGTCATTTACAACTACTCCAGCAAGCTCAAATCCAAACGGATTTTTATGGAGCACATCGTCATCCACCGCCATTTGAAAAGCAGGTCTTAATACGCCACGGACTGTTTTCACTGTACTATATCTTTTCCCATCCTGCTGCAGCTTTATCAGAAACAGCTTTGCATCTGAGGTTTTGACATCGCCAATTTTCTTATAATAAAAATCTTCTTTCTTCATGAAATTCTTTACAAAATTGTAATTGGCTTTTGTATTTGGCTTTACACCAATTCTAGTAACCAATTATTCATTCTCTATCAGCATATTCACGAATGGCTTTATCATAGTTTTATATTCCTCATTTTTCATCCTTATTTTTTCTACCTTCGAATCTAATAACTCATAATACTTTGGCGTGATATTCTGAATATATTTTTCCATATAATCAAAATTAGGCAAATTATCTTTAATATCATTCACTGGCAAGCTAATTAATGTTTCCTTAATTGCATCACTATTAAATTTTGTACCATAGTCAAATTCACCTGTTTTGACAGATTTTTTCATACAGGTGATAATATATAATGCAATTTTTTCGTTTAATAAAAATAACTGTTCTTCTTCACCATCTTGATTTTCTATCATAATAGGACGTAAAACCTGTACATGACTTTTACCAATAAAAGAATCTTTTTGATAGTATATTGTATCATACACAGATGTGACAGTATCGCTTAATGTAATAGCATTTCCCTCATTATTTGCTTCATATCTGCTATATCCAGAAATTCCATTATTTGTAATTATATTCCCCACATATGGTGTAGTACCCTCATCATCAATTATTTCACTATCTTTTAAGTTCGAACCATATGTATTTGATGTATCAACAGTAAATAATTGATCAATTCTAAATTTTTTAAATATCACTTTCCATCTCTCCCTTCTTACGATTAAATTCTAAATATTTACCAATTACTTCCAAAAACTCCTCTTCAGTAGGCTCTATGCATGGCAAAGGTGCATAGTCTTTATACATAAACTTATATTTTTCAATTCTCTTCTTTAAAACAGGTTCAAAATATTCCTCATCATTCAACAATTTTTCGTCTAAAAAGTCTGTACAAATATATTCTGTCAGATTTTGAAAAATCTTTTTTGTTTTAGCAGATGGAAGTCCTCTTTCTGCACCTTTTGTATGAACTGCATCTTTTTTCAACTTAATAAAAGTAACAATGTCACCGGATTCCTTTCTTTCATTATCTACCACCTTGAAATTATGTCTATATCCGACTGAAAATAAGAATATAGCTACATCTGTACCTACGGTTTTACTTTTAATTTTAAATTGACCTTTGGGCAAATCAACCACCGCTAACAATTTATTATTTTCAAATATTTCTTCTTTTATTGCGTCTAATGTCTCTGTGCATTTATTAAATGTATTTTTAGGAATAATAATTGCAGCTTTTCCACCCTTTGAAATATATGACAAGCCATTCCTAACATACTCTAAATGATGCTCATATGGAGGATTAAAAAGTAATTTATTAAACTTTACACCCTTAAATATATCTGAAAACAATCGTTTATCACCTGTAAGTTCTTGTCCAATCCTTGAATTTCCTCTATATATGTGCGATTTACCATCTCCATGCAACATCATATTTGCCACACATGTTGCAAACATATTAGCATCATATTCAATTCCCCATAAATTTTCTTCTTTGATTTTTGCAATCTTTTCCTCTTTCTCAGTTAATGATAATGTATCATCATTCATTATGATATCTTCATCTCGTTTTAACGCTGCAATCAAAAATCCACCAGTTCCAACTGTAATGTCTAATACGTTATCACTTGGATTTACATCTACAATATCAGCCATAAAACGCGTTAAATGACTCGGTGTCAAAACAATATCTCCTTGGCTTCCTCCCACAGATACATATTTTGTAAATGTATCAAAAAGATGTCCCAATAAATCAATATGAGTACTCTCTTTCATCAAGTCAATTATTGAATATCCTATTGCTGATTTTTTTTGCAATTTTTCACTAATAATTTTTAATGGTAACCCAAGTTTCTTACCCTTTTTATCTACTACAACCATTTGTAATTCAGGTTCATCCTTGATAAAGGAAAAACTTCTTAACAACTGCTTCCTTTTATTATGATCAAACTTAGTCTCTGGAAGAGCCTCCTTTATTGTCTCAAACAACACTGTAGCACCTTTTCTATCATCAAAATTAAACACAATATTTGGATCTTGATTTATTCCAATTAAAAGACCACATACCAGAAGTAATCTCTTATATGGATCTAATTTCAACGAAACATCTATACTTTTAGACAAATTTGCTGCTACAGATTTAATATGCACAATATTTTCCTTTGATTCCGGCGAGTTTAATCGCAATACATCATTCTGAATATATTTATCAATATTATCTTTTCCTATTCTATCCCACTCTTTAAAATTAGATATGTATATTGCTTTTATTCCTTTTTGTATAGTAATTGTTTTTAGTGCATATTTATCGCAAATTTCACCTTCTTTGTAAAAGAAGATTGCATTTGCATCCAATTTTTCCCCCGCAACTGCAATTCCAAAAATTTGCTTTATACTTCTAGTTTTAGATAATAACTCAATTGCGTAATGGTATAAATCCGTAAGAGCAAATTTGTATAAACCTGAGCTATCTGTCATTGTATCAAAAGAACCCATCTGATTCTTTTCTTTTTTATCCTCGATAATAACTAATCTCCTATTTTTATCTGCCCTCCTTTTTGATTGAGAAAAAATGCAAAATTCCAATTCCATTCTAGACTCTTTCAAATTTTTTGATAAAAATTTTTTTCCCTTCTCAGGCTTTATGTCTTCATTTCCCTCAGATGGAATACTATACATATAATTAAATTCGGATGCTGCATAGCCAGCTTCTTTTAATTTATCCATTACTCCTGTATCAACGTTGCTCTTCTCTCCCATAAATACATCCTCCATCATTTTACTTATCTTTTCTATTTTTCTTTATTATTTGCTCTGCCTTATTTAATGCTGTTCTTCTTATAAATTCACTGTACGATGCATAATTTTCAATCTTTGCAGCTTGTTTCAACTTATCCAGTTCTTCTTCACTAACCCTAATACTCATAGAAATTGTCTTGTTCATTTCAAAGTCCTCCTATGTTCAAAATTATATCATCCGTGTGCAACATTTACAATACAAATCGCCACGTTACAACATAAAAATAGCAGGTCTTTTTGCGCCTGCTACTTCCACATTTATTCATAGGACAACTACACATTTCATCTCATTATTTTGCTATCCTCATCCGTATAAAAACCGTAGTCCCTCCCCTATCACTCCACCACAATTTGCCCCATTCTATCGCACTTTATCGCCACTTATAAGTGAACACAAAGCCCTGCCGTGGCAAAGCAACATGACAAACAATTTAAACTTGATACAGTCCAGTACTATCAGTATCACAAAGATCTCGGAGTACGTGAATGTGCAGAAAATCTTGGCATCGGATACAGCACATTAACAAAATGGCTGAAAGACTTCCGGGAATCAGGTGATATTCCTGTTCGTGGTTCTGGTAATTATGCATCTGATGAGCAGAAGGAAATTGCCCGTCTCAGACGTGAATTACGTGATGCCCAAGATGCTCTTGATGTATTAAAAAAAACGATCAATATTCTGGGAAAATAACGGAAGCCATTTATCTCGAAGTGTCTGAGAAGCTGGAAGTCGCCCAAAAGGCTGTATGCCAGGTTTCCCTCTCCCGGGATGTTGAAATTTCTAGGTGTCTCCCGCTCAGGATATCTTGCATGGCTCCACCACGTGCCTTCTGATACAGAAAAACGTCGTAAAGCTGTAAAAGCAAAAATACAGGATATTTATGATGATTCCAAGCAGAACTACGGTGCTCCGAAAATTACTGTAGAACTTCGAAAAACTGGTGAAGTCATTTCGGAAGGGAGTATCCCAAAGTTTTTATTTTTGCGCAAAAAAATAGCTATAAGACTCCATTTTTTGAAATCTTATAGCTTTGCTATTGATAATATTGAGTTACTATTAGTTTTAATAATTAGAATTATTTTATCAACTTATAAATTTTTTCCAAGTTCATATGCCTTCTTCATTATATCCACATGATCCTCAGCTGTATTTGCTGCATCAATTCCACCGCCACCGACCATGCCTTTTAAGGAAGCCTTTTCAAAACAATCTACCCAGCCTTGCAGCCCATTATAGGCTTTCTCAAATGCACTTTCCTCATTCTCTGCCGCAGTTGCAATCATATAAATATCTCTGAATAAATAATCTGCCGAATATAAAGGATTCAATCTATCAAGAAGTGTTTTCATCTGACCGCACATCTCATAATAATAAATTGGGGTTGCATAGACAATAACTTCTGCATTCTTTACCTTTGCCATAATATCTGCAATATCATCCTTCTGTACACACATCCCAGTCCTCTGGCAGGATAGACAACCGATACAATATTTTATATCTTTTCCTTTCAAAGAAAGAAGTT
>ENA-ORNZ01000167-ORNZ01000167.1-human-gut-metagenome-genome-assembly--contig:-NODE-167-length-98581-cov-5.883584_pt1 | contig 98581 bp, 70 predicted proteins | sample MGYA00242124_ERZ509040 | MGnify/ENA primary metagenome ERZ509040 (study PRJEB26280, sample SAMEA2338733) | human gut metagenome | biome: human gut; feature: human-associated habitat; material: faeces... | reverse complement strand
AACCCGCGACCCTAACCTTGGCAAGGTTATGCTCTACCAACTGAGCTACTTCCGCGATAACGGGTGCAAAGATAGAGGTATTTTTTTATTTTCCAAAACCTGACTGCACTTTTTTTGTACTATTTTACAGTCCGCACCCGCTCAAAATCATATCTTACTTTAATCCAGTTGCTTCCATCCACATGTTTGCCATTAGCTGGCGACCGGGTAAATCTGGATGCACACCGTCATTCGACCAATAACGTGCCGGAGCCAGTTTCACCGCAGCATCGAATCCCGATTGGAAAGGTACGAATACAGTATTGAACTCCTCCGACAGTTTACGGGCGGACTTACGGAATTCATCGAACATCGGATACCATTTGGAATCTTCTATAGCCGTTCCGTCACGCAAAGTGAAAGGCTCGCAAAGGACAATTTGCGTATTCGGAAGTTTCTCTTTCGTATACTTCAACAAGGCGCGCAGATCGTTTTCGTATGTCTCGACCGTTCCTTTATAAGCATGTGTCAACGTATGCCAGTAATCATTCACCCCGATCAGGATACTTAGGACATCCGGCTGGAAAGCAAGGCAATCGATCTCCCAGCGTTCACGAAGCTGATAGACTTTATTGCCGCTGATACCGCGATTGTAAACCTTTGGCTGCAAAGCCGCTTTCTTCTCTAACAACTGAGTAGCGGTAAAGAGCACATAACCACTACCAAACTGTTCCATCGTATTGCAACGGTTACTATTCTTGTCTCGACCGCAGTCTGTGATGGAATCTCCCTGGAACAGGATCACACAATCTTTTTTCAGATTAATCTTCGGAGCATGTACAGATGTATTTTCTTTTACAGCGGCTTTTGCGATCTCCGGGATCATCAGGGCGCCGAACCCTGCCAATGCTCCCTTTTTAAGGAAGTCTCTTCTGGAATTCTTCATGGGTAGAAATAAGTTTATTTTATTACATTGATTGAATCGAATACAAAGATAGTAACTTTACAAAAAAACGTATCTTTGTTTCTTCATATTTTCAAAAAGAATAATTTACCATGTTTAGTAAAATAGTTGCGATAGAGCCGATCAGTTTGATTCCCTCGGCAGAAAAAGCATTGCACACGTTTGCAAATGAAGTAGTGATGTACCCTGATATTCCAGTAGACGACGAGGAGATTGTCCGTCGCATCGGCGATGCCGACGCGGTGCTGCTGAGTTATACTTCGAGTATCCGCCGCGAGGTAATGGAAAGATGCCCCAATATCAAATATATCGGTATGTGCTGTTCACTTTACTCACCGGAAAGCGCCAACGTCGATATCATTTATGCCAACGAGCACGGTATCAAAGTCACAGGTATCCGGGATTACGGAGACGAAGGAGTAGTCGAATATGTCATAAGCGAGCTGGTACGTTGCTTTCATGGGTTTGACGGACCGACCTGGGAGGACGAAGTCCGTGAAATCACCGGGCTAAAAGCTGGCATTATCGGCTTGGGCAAGTCAGGCGGCATGATCGCCGATGCACTTCGGTTCTTCGGTGCGGAAATATCTTATTTTGCCCGTAGCGAAAAGGAATGGGCACGTGAGAAAGGATATCGCTTTCTCCCTTTGGACGAACTGCTCGCACAAAGCGAAGCCCTGTTCTGCTGCCTGAACAAAAACACCGTCCTGCTGCACGAAGCCGAATTCCAGAAGTTGGGTGATAAAAAGATACTGTTCAACACAGGGCTTTCTCCTGCATGGGACGAAGAACCGTTTGTCAAATGGCTATCGGGCAATAACCTTTGTTTTTGCGATACCGTCGGAGCCTTGGGCGATGCTCACCTTTTAGAGCATCCGCATATACGATGCGTACAGACTTCAACAGGCCGCACCCGCCAGGCGCTCGACCGCCTAAGCGAGAAGGTGCTGGCCAATCTTTCAGAATACAACGGGTGAAACAATATTCAGCAGGGTGTTCACAACCGACCATCCTGCTATCTCCGCAGTAGCGCTATACACGTCCACCACAGCATGCACCTGGTCGTTCCTGATCTCGACCTTCTGCGTGTCTCCCTTAAATCCGGGAGTCGACTGTATGGTCACCTGCATAGCTTCCGGACCGACAGATGCGCGCGAGGCAGCCACCGTAACGTTCACTTTCGTAGGGAACAAGCGGATGGCTTCCACTGCATTGCCTGTAAACACCACTTTCTGTTCGCTTTGCATCGTCTCCTCATAAACCGGAGTACCCTTCAAAGCGTCAGGTCCCTTCTCATTGAAGAAACAGGCTGTCGCATTTCCCATCAAAGCAGCCGTACGCAAAACATCGAATCCTCCGGTAGCACCCGAAGCAATATAAACGCGTGTCCCGTTCTCTTTTGCCGTTTCACATACTTCTCTGTAAAACGAGTCGTCAGCTAGCGCTCCGATCGAAAGGGTAACAATAGAAGTTCCATTCTTCAAAGCCGGAATGGCAAACTCCCGAAGAGCGGCTGGAGAAGCCGTCTCCACTAATATATCGGGTTTCAAAGCCAACAATCCATCCACCGTAGTACATACAGCACAACTTTTTCCAATCTTTTCCATCTCACCGGCAATACGTTCAGCTTTGGCAACCGTACGCGAATAGACTCCTACCAACTCATATTCGGGCAATAATCCTTTAACGACAGCTTCCGAAACTATTCCGGCAAGCCGTCCGCATCCTACTATTACAAATGTTTTCATACTTACAAAGGTAATGCTATTTTCTCTTCTCCAAAAACAAGTTATCAGGACTACCACATCAAATTTTTGTACATAATTAGGTATTTGTCTTTCACCTGTTTGTTCAATATTCTGTATGTTAATACCTTAACAAGTGAAAGCACTGACCGTTTTTGCCTTCACCCGGAGTTTTACTTTCGCCGTACTTTTTTATCCACATATATATATACGGGAACGAAACGGTGAAGGCAAACGGTAAAAGGTGAAGGCAAACGGCAAGCGTGCATTCATCCTTAAACACATTGAAAAATAAAATACACAAGACAGGGGTTGAATAATAGGGATACAAATTTCCCAAAACATTTAATCGCAGCCTATAACATTCCGGCAAAAAAGATATAGGCTGCCAATAAAAAAGGTATAGCCTATTCCGGCACAGCCTATACCTTTTTGAAAAGCGGTCGGCATCCCTGCCGGAAAATCTGCTGACCGTTTTCCAAAGAGATGCTTTCCGGATTGTAAAGTTATGCTTTTTGACTCGTAAGGCTATGCATTACGAAATGCTAACGCATAGCTTTTCATCACCTCCCCTCTCAGCCATATTCAGATGAGGATCGGTTTACAATAGACAAGGTTGGCTAATTTCCTTTTATATCCTGGCAACCAATTCCCGGAAGAGGACGGTCATGACCGCAGCCGCTTTATTGGCGGCGACAATCACATCGGCTCCGTCATTGACGAAATCATCGGCAAAATGATAGCCTTCATTCGTAATCACAGACATACCGAATACACGCAGACCGGCATGACGGGCCACGATCACCTCCGGAACCGTACTCATTCCGATCGCATCGCCTCCTACCCTTCCGTAGAAAGCATACTCTGCCGGAGTCTCGAAAGAAGGACCTGTCAGTCCGACATATACGCCTTTCTTCAACGAGATATCGCGGGACGCGGCAATTTCCTCGACAAGCCCGATAAACTCCCGATCATACGCGCGCGTCATATCCGGGAAACGGGGTCCGAACAGCTCGTCGTTCGGACCGATCAACGGGTTAGGCATCATATTGATGTGATCCCGTATAATCATCAAGTCACCGACTTTGAAATTCGTATTGATACCGCCTGCCGCATTGGAAACTAACAGATTCTTAACCCCCAACAACTTCATCACCCGGACGGGGAACGTCACTTGCTGCATCGTGTACCCCTCATAATAATGGAAACGCCCCTGCATGGCAAGCACCTGTTTCCCTCCTAACCTGCCACAAATGAAGTTTCCTTTATGTCCTGCGGCCGTCGAATGCATAAAATGCGGGATCTCACTATAGGGTATGACCACAGCCTCCTCGATCTGGTCGGCAAGGGAACCTAAACCGCTACCTAAGATAATCGCAGTTTCCGGATTGCCGGTAATACGGGACGACAAGTAACCGGCCGCTTCCCGATAAATCGTATTGTCATTTGTATTCATATACATTCAGATTTATTGTTCATACATCTCCTCTACGGTTCTCTCACCAACTTATAGGCAAGTTCGGCCGTACGCTCCATAATCTCCTCCTCGCCCGGAACCTTTTTATCCTGCATCAGGATTTTACCGTCACAGATAACGGTATCGATACAACTGCCGTTCGCTGCATACACCAAGTTGGAAACAAAGTTATGATTCGGAGTAAAAGCCGGGATATTCAAATCGACCAAACAGAGATCCGCCAGATAGCCTTCGGCAATCCGTCCGGCTTTCAGCCCGATAGCCGAAGCACCGGCTTCTGTCGCCGCCTGGAATATTTCACCAGCAGGAATCGCCTCCGGATCTTTCCGCCAGGCCTTGCCTAAAAGCGAAGCGAGCTTCATTGCCTCAACCATATCCAGGTTATTGGAAGAAGAACAACCGTCAGTCCCCAAAGCAACGGTCACACCGGCCTTTCGCATCTCACAGAACTTGAATTGGATACCGGAAGCCAGCTTCATATTGGATGCCGGATTATGCACCACTTTCACTCCGTGATCCGCCAGCATACGAATCTCATCATCATCGACATAGATACCGTGCGCAATGATCAGACGAGGGGACAATATGCCTAATTTATATAAATAACGCACGGGAGTAAGACCGAACTGTTGGACGGAGTTCCTGACTTCGCCCTCCGTCTCTGCCAAATGCAAATGGATCGGGACGGAATGCTCGGCAGCAAAACCATGTATCCACTGTAACAATTCGCCGGATACGGTATAAATGGCGTGAGGACCGATCGCATACCGTATACGTTTGCCATAGCCGGCCACATCGACAACCAGTTTCTCATTTTCCCGCTTGCTCTTTTCGGCCAGTTCCGGTTTGAAATGATCGAAGCAGACACCGGAAAGCAATGCACGCAACCCCATTTCCTCGACAGCATCGGCCGTAGCCCGGAACTTATGATACATATCGAAGAACGTTGTCGTCCCGCTTTTTATCATTTCGAGACAGGCCAGCTTCGTTCCCCAATAAACATCCTCGCGCGTCAATTTCGCTTCGTTCGGCCAGATCTTCTGTTCCAGCCAGGGCATCAACGGCATATCATCGCCAAAGCCCCGGAAAAGCGTCATGGCAGCATGTGTATGCGCATTTACGAAACCAGGGATCAAGGCCTTACGCCTTCCGTCTATCACCTGATCCGCCTGTACCTGAAGATCCGCCCCTATCTGCCTGATCTCCTTTTTCTCAATATAAACATCAGTTACAGCGCCATCCAACAAAGCGCCTTTTATCAATATGCTCATATAAACTTAGCTTTCATATTCTTTATCTTTTCATCCCGGATGCGATCCAGCAAACCGGAAAGCTTGTCCCGCTTGACAGCAGCGAATGCGCAACTTTCCTTTATCTCGACAATACCTAAATCATCCTTTTCCAGTCCACCTTTTTGGAAGAGAAAGCCGACTACATCCTTCTTACTCAGCTTGTCCCGCTTCCCCCGATTGATCGTCAACGTCACCCACTCCGAACGCATGGGCTTCTTTGCCACTTCAGGCAAGAAAAACTCGTCCGGCTCACGGGTGATATATTCGGGAACCGTCTCCTCCGCATTCAAGATCAGATAAGCAACTCCTTCCGCGTTCATACGGGCCGTACGTCCATTACGATGCACGTATGCCTCTTCACTCACAGGGAGATGATAATGGATCACATTCTTCACTTCCGGAATATCAAGACCTCGAGAGGCCAAATCGGTAGAAATGAATACGGTAGCACTGCCATTACGGAAATGCGACAAGGCACGTTCGCGTTCGGGCTGTTCCATTCCTCCATGAAAGTATTCGTTATCCACGCCCATTTCAGTCAGATAGTCGCTCACCCGTTCCACCGTCTCCCGGTAATTACAGAAGATAAGGGCAGAACCGCCTTTCAGTTCACCCAAAAGCTTGTACAATGTTTCCAGCTTATCCTTAACGGGAGACTTGACCGCACGCAAAGTCAGTCCTTTCGCTTCCTTCACATCTTTCAAGAACGACAACCGCACCGGAGCTGTGATTCCGGTGAAAGCAGGAATATCGACTGCTGCCGTTGCCGAAGTCAGTACCCGGCGGCGTACGCCGGGGAGATGTGCCAGAATCTCTTTCATTTCGGCAAGAAAACCCAGTTCAAGCGACTTGTCGAACTCATCCAGGATCAGCGTACGCACACTGTCCAAGTCGATATTTCCCCGTTCCAGGTGGTCGACGATACGTCCCGGTGTCCCGATCAGGACCGTTGGCGGATGTTCGAGACTCTTCTTCTCCGTGCGGATCGGATGTCCTCCGTAGCAACAATTCACCTTATATCCGGCCCCCAACGAGCGCAATACCGTTTCGATCTGCAAGGCCAACTCACGGGAAGGAGCGATGATCAATGCCTGTATCTTTCTGTCTTCATCCGTCAATGTCGTCAGCAAAGGCAAAAGGAAAGCCAGTGTCTTGCCCGACCCTGTCGGACTAAGCAGCACCATGTCTTTTGTCGTCCCGGCATCCAATACCGCCTGCTGCATCTCGTTCAGAGCAGTAATGCCGGTATTGGCAAGCGCACGAGCGACTATTTCATTATTTGTCATATCAATTGAATCGTTTATAAAATTCGGCTACCGACTCGATTCCCTTATAAAAGAAGTCCAGCGTACAGCTTTCGTTCGGCGAATGGATCGCATTCTGTTCGAGGCCGAATCCCATCAGGACCGTCTTGATGCCCAACACCTGCTCGAAAGTCGAGATAATAGGAATACTTCCGCCACGGCGCACGGCCAACGGACGTTTGCCAAAAGCTACGGCTACGGCATCTTCAGCTGCTTTATAAGCGGGAAGGTCGATCGGGCAAACATAGCCTTGTCCACCGTGTTTAGGCGTCACTTTTACCTTGACATAAGCCGGAGCCACACGAACGATGTACTCTTCAAACAGTTTTGAAATCTTCTCATGATCCTGATGCGGAACCAGGCGGCAGGAAACTTTGGCGTATGCTTTGGAAGGAAGAACCGTCTTGCTGCCCTCTTCCGTATAACCGCCCCAGATACCGCAGATGTCGAAGGATGGACGGCAACTATTGCGTTCCAACGTAGAATAACCTTTTTCACCGAACAGCTCATCCACTCCGATAGCGGCCTTGTATTTGGTTTCGTCAAACGGGATTTGTGCGATCATTTCTCGTTCGGCCGGGGAAACTTCCTCCACGTCATCATAGAAACCGGGGATCGTGATCCGTCCGTCGGCATCAGTTATGTCAGCCATCAATTTGCACAGCACATTAATCGGATTAGCGACTGCACCCCCGAAATGCCCGGAATGCAAATCGCGGTTGGGACCAGTCACTTCCACTTCCCAATAGGCCAATCCACGAAGACCGGTGGTTAAAGAAGGTGTTTCGGCACTGACCATGCTGGTATCGGAAACCAGGATAACATCAGCTTTCAACAAATCTTTATGTGTACGGCAGAAAGCTTCGAGGCTCGGTGAACCGATCTCTTCTTCTCCTTCGAAGATAAATTTCACATTACATTTCAGCAAATCCAGATTCAGGGCAGTCTCGAAGCCTTTTACCTGCATCATGGCCTGCCCTTTATCATCATCCGCACCACGCGCCCAGATACGACCGTCCCGGATTTCGGGTTCGAACGGGCGGCTCTTCCAAAGATCAAGCGGCTCGGCGGGCATTACGTCGTAGTGCGAATAGACCAAAACAGTCTGCGCCTCGGGAGCAACCATCTTTTCTCCATACACGACCGGATTGCCTTCGGTCTGCATCACAACCGCTTTATCGGCACCGGCTGCAAGCAAGAGTTCTGTCCAGCGTTTTGCACAGACCTCCATATCAGGCTTATGTTCATTTTTAGCACTTATCGATGGAATACGGATCAAAGAGAAAAGCTCTTCGATGAAACGGTCTTTGTTGGACTCGATGTATTTTTTTATTGACATATTATTTTTATTTAATTAGAAAACTTTCCTTGCGGTTCACTTACAGCATTGCAACGAGCTTTCTTATATTAGAAAGTCTCTCCACAAAGGATTTATCAGCCTTTGCCACTTGCATATTGTAATCGGATTGCATCTTAAGCAACGGTTCCGGATCAATACCAAGCGCAGCTTCAAACAAAAGAGCATACTCTGTCGAAACAGCACGCTTGCCATTCAATATTTCATTCAACAATGTCGGAGAAATCCCCATTTGCCGGGCAAGTTTTCTTTGAGATATACCACGATACTCGATCTCATCTTTCAGGATTTCACCGGGATGTATCGGTTCAGATGGTATCAAATTATTGGCAATCATTTTAGAATCAACGCCTTTTAATGTGATCATAACGGCTTTTATTTGTAATGGTTTGACAATTCAATTATGTTGCATACAGTAACGATAGGCTCTTCCATTGAATCTCTTACAGCAAATTCAATTCGATATTTATTATTTACTCTTATAGAAGATATTCCTTTTTTATTGCCTTTCAACATTTCATAATTCAATGAATTATATTTTAGCAATGATGAAATATCCGCAACGTTTTTCATCAATTGGACGCATCTCCGATAACGCCTTATCACATCAGGCTGATAACGATGGTTCTTGTCATCAGTCTTTCCTTTATCGTAAAGGTCACGCAAATATGCTTCTCCGAATGTAACAACCATATCGTTCTCGTATTTGCGTACAAAAATAACGTATTCTTTTAGTATTCACAAAAATGTGAACAACTTCTTTGTGGAATCTTCAAGTCTTATTCTATTTTTTCCGCTTATACAAAAACGACTGCCAACGTTCCTCCGCATTCCCCTGGCGAAACATTTCATAACGTGCCATTGTAAAAAACAAATCGGAAAGGCGATTCACGAACCGCATGATCCCGGGTGAAACCGGGTCTTTCCGGTTCAACGTCCACAGGCGGCGTTCGGCACGGCGTACAATCGTACGGGCCAACTGCAAGTGAGCAGAAACCAAAGAGCCGCCAGGCAGGATAAAATAACCGTTATCCTCCATCTTCGCCGACAAAGCATCGATCTGTTCCTCACAAACGAGAACCAGGTCATCGGATATTTTGTTCGGATTCTTATCACGAATAGCCGATGGAGTCGCCACATGCGACATCACCGCCATCATCTCCATTTGTATTTTCCCCAGCAAACCCTGCCACTCATGTCCGGCCGGGAGTAGTGCACGGACAATTCCAATTTCGGCATTCGCTTCATCCAACGTTCCGTTCGCCTCGATCCGGATATCGTCTTTATCCACCCGCTCGCCCCCATGAATTCCGGTGCGGCCTTTATCTCCTCCACGCGTATATATTCTCATTTAATGATAAATTTGGTAAACCAGTCGTTCCCAGCCGGATCTGCCCAATACAAATGCGTATATCCGGCCCAAACATTCTTGTAATGATAAAGCGGGGTATCCGTTTCCACTCCTTTGGCCGTATAAGCGACAGCACAGGACGGAAGCGGATCCTGTTGTTCCACCAAACGGGAATAGTGAAATTCATGCCCTTTCAGACGAGCATCGTTATACAATAGGGTACGATACCCCAGACGTAACTTCATATTCTCCATTGTTGCAGACTGATGCAATACGCCTGCCATCGGATAAACGTCTCCGTTTTTATCCCGTATCTCGTCGCAAAGATACATCATACCGCCACATTCGGCCAACAACTTTCCCCCATTCTCGACATACCGGCGAATGGATTGAAGCATCGGCCTGTTTGCCGATAAAGCAGCCAGATATAACTCCGGATAACCTCCGGGAAGATAAACAAAACCGGCATCTGGCAAAGAAGTGTCTGCCAACGGGCTGAAGTAAGTAACTTCTCCTAAATGATGCAGATAACGGATATTCGCTTCATACATAAAATTGAATGCAGGATCACGAGCAATCGCAACAGTGAAAGAAGGTTCACGTCTATAGGTACGATGGCTTACGGACATAGGAAGGGCTGCTGGCGCAACCTGCTTCGTCAATTCCAGCAACCGGTCGATGTCCACATACTTCTCGACAAGTTCCGCTACACGGTCGGCGAACTCTTCAAAGCAAAAATCTTCATCGAGAGACAACCCTAAATGACGGCTGGGAATCTCCACATCCGCACACTTGGGAAGATATCCCAACGCCTCGACTCCGGCATCTTCACATGCCTGTTTCAAAAAAGAATAATGGCTTTCGGAAGCGACAAAGTTAAAGACAGCTCCTACTACCTGTACTTGCTTTTTGAAATGCTTAAACCCGTACAATAAAGGAGCTACCGAATATGCCGTACTTTTTGCATTTACAATCAGGACTACCGGTATTTTCAGCAGACAAGCGATTTCCGCACTGCTCCCTTTCATACCGTCATACCCGTCAAACAACCCCATCACCCCTTCGGTCACCACCACATCCGCTTTTTCTGTATAACCAGCATACAAGTCGTGCACATGTGCCTCCGACATCATAAAAAGATCCAAGTTCACAGACGGATTGCCGGCAGCCATCCTATGATGGCGCGTATCGATGTAGTCCGGCCCACATTTAAAAGGCTGCACCTCAAACGAACGATTCTTCAAGGCACGAAGCAAACCGAGCGTAAAAGTTGTTTTCCCGCTTCCCGATGAAGCGGCACCGATAAGGAGATGAGATTGCATTAGTACTGTTCTTTCTCGTTCGGGAAATCCAGCGTCTTTACATCCTCAATATATGCTTGTACGGCACGCGTTATTTCCTCTGCCAAATTCGCATAACGGCGCAAGAAACGGGGAGAAAATCCCTGGTTGATCCCTAACATGTCATGCATAACCAGCACCTGTCCGTCCACACCTCCGCCGGCACCAATACCAATAATCGGAATCGTCAGTTCGGAAGCAACCTGTGCAGCCAAAGCAGCCGGAATTTTTTCCAATACGATTGCGAAACAACCAATCTCTTCTAACAGATGAGCATCTGCGATCAGTTTCTTCGCTTCCGCTTCCTCACGGGCACGAACTGTGTATGTCCCGAATTTATTAATGGACTGAGGCGTCAATCCCAGATGGCCCATGACAGGAATACCCGCACACAGAATACGTTCGATAGATTCCCGAATTTCAGAACCTCCTTCAAGCTTAATACAATCCGCATGCGTTTCCTTCATCACACGGATGGCTGAAGCCAACGCTTCTTTCGAGTTACCTTGATACGTCCCGAAAGGCAGATCCACGACAACCAAGGCACGCTTTACCGCTTTCATGACCGATTTACCATGATAGATCATCTGGTCAAGCGTGATCGGCAATGTTGTTACATTACCAGCCATTACGTTGGAAGCCGAATCGCCCACCAATATAACATCCATACCGGCCTGATCGATTAGTTGAGCCATCGAATAATCGTAAGCAGTCAACATGGAAATTTTCTCTCCACGCTGTTTCATTTCTATCAGGCGATGTGTGGTCACCTTTCTATTATCCTCTAAATCCCTCTTTGCAACTGACATAATGATTTTTATTAAATGTTACAAGGCGCAAAGGTATACAAAATGTTTAGAAAGTGACATCGATACCAGCCATAAAGGTTGCCTTCGGCATTGGGTATCCCGCATTTATCGAATAACGGGTAGCCGTTAGATTTTCACCTTTTATAAAGAGTTTCAATCCCTTATCCAACGAGCCGAAACGATAAGAAGCACGAGCGTTCAGAACCGTATAGTCCTCTTTTCTATTATCTTCCGGCGTCTTCCCAACCGTAGTATAGAGATCGAAAATAGACTGTACACTCATATTAAAAGTAAAGCGTCCAGGCGTATAAGTAGCACTGGCATATAATTTATGTGCCGGAGCCGCTTCTATTTCTTTATTCATATATAAATAACTATAGTTCATATCCAGATTCAAGTTCTTACAGACTTGATAACCAGCTTCGAATTCTATACCTTTATTATAAAATCGCCCGATATTGGACATCTGTCGGTTTACAACCGAAATCATGTCTTTACCATCAATATAGAAAGCTGTCAGTTCGGCATGTAAACGATTATCCAATAGGAATTGGCCGATAGACAATTCATAAGTCAACATACTTTCCGGTTTCAGGTCCGGATTAGCTTTTGAATAAGGAAGATAAGAAATGTACAATTCACGCAACGTCGGACTTCTATAACCTTTAGAAAAAGAAGCTTTTATCGTATTTCCTTCAAACGGACGAATTGCAAAACCGGCTTGTGGAACCCACTCTCCCCCGTAAGCACTACTATGTTCATAACGTACCCCGGCATTCAAACTCAAAATATCAAATAAATCCTGCTGCATGATGGCATATCCCGCCACTTCATGGACCGATTTATCGACAACTTCCCCTATCGTACCTTTGATCGAATCATTCCAAGCATGTCCTCCCCAGTTTTTATAATCGACACCAGCCGTAAATGTATTCCCTTTCACCAAACGGAAAGACTGGTATAATTGGATTCCTGTATTGTGATCGTCCGAATAAAATAAAAATGGACTCGGTTGCTCTCCTTCCGAATAGCCATCGTTGATTTTATGATGCCCCCAATTATAGAAAACACGAAGTGCTCCACTTGTTTTTTCATGGTGATTCTCCAATGCAAAAGAGGTCGTCCCACGTAAGATATGCATTACATGATCGAACTTGGGACTAGTGATCATACCGGGATCTTCCGTATTATATTTAGCAAGACTCAAATTTCCAGTTACTTTATAATGATCATCAATCTGGTATCCCAAGTTTGCAAAACCATTCGTGATGTCAAATTTGGAGTCAGGCCGGTGTCCATCTGTACGATCATGATTGACAGATACGAAACTACTGAAATTCCCGACATTATACCCATTGTTAATCATATACTTCTGCGTATTATACGAACCGAACATGACACGTGCCTGTGTCCGTCGTCCCTGCTGTTTATGCTGGCGAGTAATGATATTCACAACCCCTCCCATCGCATTAGAGCCATATAGTAAAGAACCAGGACCACGGATTACTTCCACACGCTCTATATCCGAAGCCACATAAGTATCAGGCAAAGAATGTCCGAACACTCCAGCCCATTGCGGCTGCCCATCGAACAACATCAATACCTTATTGCCCTGTCCGACACCACGAATATTCACCGTACCGGCTGATCCAGAAGAAACCCCAAACCCGGTAATCCCCTTTTCTGTCACAAACAACCCCGGTATACGTTCTGACAGCACCGGCAACAATGCCGATTCGCTGCTCGCCTCGATCTGCTCCCGATCAATCACCGAGATAGTAAGTGGCACACTGCTCCGGTTCACTTGTACCTTATTCGCTGAAATCACAACCCCCTGTAAGTTAATCAGGCTATCGATGGCAGTCGGATCATTTGCAAAAACCAGAGAACTGCACAAAAGCCCAGAGGCAAGTAAAATTACTTTTTTCATATCTCTTTTTATGTATTAAATTTCTATTGTCAAACCCCTAATCGTGTCACTTTTTTCGCAATTCGTGTTACCCTTCGGATAAAAAATATATCTAATCCGCCCGACTCATAACTAACTTGCCATGTTTAAGTCCCTTTATCGTAGTCAGCCGGTCCGACAGTTCGGTCAAACGATAAGCCGTACCCATCACAGTTGCGATGTGCAGACAGAAATTCCGGTTCACATAATATTGGGAAGAGGACAAGATAACATCCTGATAATTTTGTTGAATATCGGCAATCCGGGAAGCAATCTCCTTTTTTACCTGATCATACATAAGGATAATCGTACCTGCCACGATATGGTTACACTGCCATTTCTTTTCAGCGACATTCTTCTCCACCAGAAAACGGATAGCCTGCGAACGGTTGGCAAAACCATTCTCGTTCACATATTGGTCCAAAGATTCCAATAAGTTATCTTCTAAGGAGACTCCAAAACGCTTTAAAGACATATACAGCTTTTTATTAAAATTTCGGGCGTAAAGATAATATATTTTGTGAAAACATATTATATCATTTGATAATAACTCCTTATTGTCCGACCGGTAATTATTGCTAAAGAATTTGTATTATAATAAAAAGAGATTTTTTCAGGAATCTGTAAAATCTTTTCCATCACTTCATTTGTTATATTAATAATCAGTCAGTTATAAAGATTAAGAATATGAAAAAAATAGTATTACTTCGCCATGGCGAAAGTGTTTGGAATAAAGAAAACCGTTTTACCGGATGGACAGATGTCGATCTTACCGAAAAGGGTATAAAAGAAGCGACAAAAGCCGGTAGTTTGTTGAAAGAGAAAGGATTCAAATTCGACAAAGCCTATACATCTTACCTAAAACGTGCTGTTAAAACCCTGAACTGCGTTCTTGACCGCATGGATCAGGACTGGATCCCTGTAGAAAAAAGTTGGCGGCTGAATGAGAAACATTATGGTTCATTGCAAGGACTGAACAAAAGTGAGACAGCCGAAAAATATGGAGACGAACAAGTCCTGATCTGGCGAAGGAGTTATGACATTGCTCCCCAGCCCCTGAAAGAAGACGACCCACGCAACCCACGTTTCGAACTCCGTTATAAAGATGTACCCGATAACGAGCTTCCCCGTACCGAATCACTGAAAGATACGGTAGAACGAATTCTGCCTTATTGGAAAGAGGTGATCTTCCCTTCGCTTAAAACATCCGATGAGATATTGGTAGCCGCTCATGGGAATAGTCTGCGCGGGATCATCAAATATTTGAAGAACATTCCAGACGATGAGATCGTACACCTCAATCTGCCGACAGCCATACCATATGTATTTGAGTTCGACGATAGTCTGACTTTAGTGAAGGATTATTTCCTCGGTGATCCGGAAGAAATCAAAAAACTAATGGATGCCGTAGCTAATCAGGGGAAAAAGGCGAAATAATAATTATTTGATTAAAGACAAAGAATGTTCCCGGGTATCCCTCCAAAACTTTATCCCCTTTTTATTTCAATGCCCGGGAGCATTTCAGAAAGCACTTCTTGCTTATTGTCATATTTATCTCAATACCCGTTGGTCCAAATCGAAACAATAGCACATAAAATTTGATTTTATACCCCATATATTTCAAATTAGCCGCAGGGGTAATATTTTTTAACAAACACGTTATCACATAATTCTATAATTATCAAGCAAATATAAACATACGACCTTATTATAGGGGTTATTGTAAACTGCAGCAGTTTTTCTCCCTCTGTCCAGCTCCCTCAAAAGGGAGAGATACAAGGGTGCGAAACTATAATTGTAGGGTTTAACGGAACAAAAAACACCAAATATATATTACATTTGCACCTCAAATTCTACATGACATGAATGCAAAGGTAAAAGGATATTTTTTGGGAGCGATCGCCGCTGCAACTTACGGAACTAACCCATTGTTTGCTCTTCCATTATATAAAGACGGGATGGACCCTGATTCGGTTCTTTTTTTCAGGTACTTATTCGCAATTCCCATACTTGGCATGATGATAAAAGGGAGAGGGAGAAGTTTCAAAGTAGAACGTAAAGCAGTAGCTCCACTGATTGTCATGGGACTGTTGGTCGCCTTTTCTTCACTTGCCTTGTTCCAAAGTTACAATTATATGGAAGTCGGGATTGCCTCGACACTTCTTTTCGTCTACCCGATCATGGTCGCATTGATCATGGCACTTGTCTTCAAAGAGAAACTGACCTTGCAAACAGTCTTTTGCATCTTATTGGCATTGGCAGGTATCGGTCTGCTCTATAAAAGCAGTGACGGCACGACGCTCAATCTTACCGGTGTCTTGCTGGTTATGGCTTCAGCCCTCTCCTATGCCATCTATATAATAGGTGTGAACCAGTCGACACTAAAAACCGTAGCTACACTCCCACTGACTTTTTACATACTACTTTTCGGCGTATCCCTGTTTTTAGTCCGTGTCGGATTCGGGAAAGACCTCTATATCGTAGACAAATGGTATCTTTGGGGAAATCTGATCGCACTTGCCGTCTTTCCGACCGCCATCTCATTCCTTTGTACAACCAGCGCTGTCCAATATATCGGCTCGACACCGACAGCCATACTGGGAGCACTCGAACCGGTCACAGCTGTATTTTTCGGGGTAGCTATGTTCGGCGAAGCCTTGACACCAAGGATCGGTTGCGGGATATTATTAATCATTCTTGCCGTGACGATCATCATTGCGGGCAGCAATATCACAAGCCATTTGATCCGTTTCAGGAAGCTCTTCCCTCGGTTGCCGATCAAAAGAAAACGGCTAAATTAATATTGTCAATCTAAACAAAACGTAGCGCTACCTGTTTTTTTATTGAAAGACGTCTTTAATTAATTACAACTTAAAAAAACACAGAATTGAAATGAAACGTATATTTTTAACAATAGCGCTCGCAATGGGAAGCCTTGCCGGCTATAGCCAAACAGATGATAAAGGTTATGAAGAGGGAAAATGGGTATTGAAAGGTATCACTGGTATAAATATGTCACAAACAGCCGTCAGCAACTGGTCGGCCGGTGGTGAAAACTCTTTTGCCGGAAATGCCTATCTGAACGGTTCGCTTACGCATAAAAGCGGGAATTGGCTATGGATCAGCAATCTCGGACTGGACTACGGATTGACGAAGACAAAATCACAGGGCGTACAGAAAACATCCGACAAGATCGCTTTCTCCACCCAGTTAGGCTATCAGGCAAGCGAAAAATGGTATTACACGGCGATGGCCGACCTCAACACCCAGTTCTATAAAGGTTATAATTATCCGGATAAATCGCATTATATCTCCAAATTCTTTGCTCCCGCCTATTCCAATATTTCTTTAGGTATGGATTTCCGTCCAAAAAGCAATTATTCCCTCTACCTCTCCCCAATCGCTGGAAAACTAACATTTGTGGAAGATGACTATCTATCCAAAGAAGGAGCGTTCGGTGTCGATCCCGGCGACCGTTTCAGGGCGGAGATCGGAGCTTATATCAAGGCAAAAGCAGAGCAAAAGATCATGGAGAACGTGAATCTGATCACAAGCGTAGACTTTTTCACCCCCTATGACAAACAGTTCGGCAATGTAGACGTGAACTGGGATGTCCTGATCAACATGAAAATTAACAAATACCTCAGTGCTACGCTCAACACCACGCTCAAATACGACAACGACGTGAAAACCTTTAATGATGAAGGCGAAAAACACGGTGCTAAAGTTCAGTTCAAAGAGGTTTTAGGTATCGGCGTAGCTTATAATTTCTGATAAAAAGCGGATAGTTGCCTCTCTTTTTTCAAAAAAACCCGCCGTAATCGGTTGCAGTATTCAAAGAAAGGAGTAAATTTGCACGTTGAAAATAAAAATGATTAGAAATGATCAATAAGATTAACGCTCTGCTTAAGGAAGTAGAGAACCTGAAAGCGGCAAACGCTGAAGAACTGGAAGCATTACGCATTAAATACCTCAGCAAAAAGGGTGAAATATCCTTGCTGATGAACGATTTCCGCAATGTAGCGGCAGATCAGAAGCGTGAAGTCGGCCAGCACCTCAACAAACTGAAAGAGGCAACCCAAAATAGAATAAACGAGCTGAAAGCCAGCTTCGAGAATGTACAGACGACGAATGATGACATCGACCTCACCCGTACAGCCTATCCTATCGAATTAGGTACCCGCCATCCGCTTTCACTCGTAAAGAAAGAAATCTGCGACATTTTCGGACGTTTAGGATTCAGCATTGCTGAAGGACCGGAAATCGAAGACGACTGGCATGTGTTCTCTTCTCTGAATTTTGCAGAAGACCACCCTGCCCGCGACATGCAGGATACTTTTTTTATTCAACATAATCCGGATGTATTGCTTCGCACACATACTTCTTCCGTACAGACACGTGTCATGGAGAACCAAGAGCCTCCTATCCGTATCATCTGTCCGGGACGTGTATATCGTAACGAAGCGATTTCCTATCGCGCACACTGTTTCTTCCATCAGGTAGAAGCCTTGTATGTGGACAAAAACGTTTCTTTCGCCGACCTGAAACAGGCATTACTGTTCTTCGCCAAAGAAATGTTCAGCGCAGATACGAAAATCCGCTTGCGCCCGTCTTATTTCCCGTTCACCGAACCTTCTGCCGAAATGGATATTTCTTGTAATATCTGCGGGGGAAAAGGTTGCCCGTTCTGTAAAGGAACCGGTTGGGTAGAAATCCTCGGTTGCGGTATGGTAGATCCGAATGTACTTGAAAACTGCGGTATCGACAGCAAAGTATATTCCGGTTATGCTTTAGGAATGGGTATCGAGCGTATAACAAACCTGAAATACCAAGTAAAAGACTTACGCATGTTCTCCGAAAACGATGTCCGTTTCCTGAGACAGTTTGAGTCAGCCAATTAAGTTGAGAACCTAAATCATTTACCATCTTCCCCGGGTCCTTAACCAGCCCGGGGAAAAACACACTAAAAACGTAAATGGTATGATAAAGGTTTTACTACTTATAACAGGAGGGGCAATCGGCACAGTATTCCGCTATGGAGTTTCCACGTGGATACAGCGTTCGATGCTACACTCCTTCCCTTTCGGGATACTTTCGGTCAATGTGATCGGCTCTTTTCTGATCGGCTTCTGCTGGAGTATAGCCGAAACTTGTAATCTATCTGCGGGCGCAAGAGTATTCCTCTTCACCGGACTGTTCGGCGGATTTACCACATTCTCTTCGTTTGCACTGGATACGATGTCGCTGATGAAAACAGGCGAATATAAGTTGGCACTTTTGAATCTGCTCGCCAGCAATGTATTAGGATTGTTAGCCGTATTCTCCGGACTGCTTCTTGGTAAAAATTTCATGTCACTAATAAAATAAGATATGCGTAAAGAGGAACGATATAAAGGAGTCTTGAACTGGTTCAACGAAAATGTGCCGGTCGCTGAAACGGAATTGCATTACGACAACCCGTATCAGTTGCTTATCGCCGTGATCCTGTCCGCCCAATGTACAGACAAACGGGTGAATATGATCACTCCCGCCCTCTTCCGGGATTTTCCGACTCCCGAAGTTATGGCCGCTTCCACCCCGGAAGTGATCTTCGAATATATCCGGAGCGTCTCTTATCCCAACAATAAATCGAAACATTTAGTCGGCATGGCAAAGATGCTGATGTCCGATTTCGGCGGTGTCGTACCATCCGATATCGACGAGTTGCAAAAGTTGCCTGGCGTAGGCCGCAAGACGGCCAATGTCATTGCCTCAGTCGTCTACAACAAGCCAGCAATGGCTGTCGACACACATGTGTTTCGCGTAGCCAACCGCATCGGCCTGACAAACAACAGTAAAACTCCGTTGGAAACAGAAAAGGAGCTGGTGAAGCACATCCCGGAGGAACAAATTCCGATCGCCCATCACTGGCTGATCCTACATGGACGTTACACCTGCATTGCACGCAAGCCCAAATGTGAAGAATGCGGGCTCAAACCTTGGTGTAAATATTTCCTGAGTCCCAAGAAAACATAACGCACAATGAAAGCTGACAAGCGGGAAATAGTGACATTCGTTATAGCTGCTCTCGCTACGCTGGTGGCAGTCTGGTTCTTTTTAAGCAAAATGCAAAAAGAGAAAGAGACGGTGCGGACTGATCTATATACCTTAGTCGCCCCGGCATCGGATGCGATCCTGAGTGTAAATCGCCCTGCCGCTTTCACAAAATATATCTTATCCCGGAATTCGGAACGGGATGCTTTCGCCTCGAAGGTCCCGGATATCTATCTTTCCATCATCCAAAACAACCACGATCTTCCGTGGCTGCTTCTCTCTTTCCATCCCCAGGGAGTCGTCTTTTACGCACAGGCGGGAAACAGCCTCGCAGGTCGGATAGAGAAAAATACATTGCAAAAGTCTTTCGGCTCATTCGCCCCACAAAAGCAGAAAAGGAACGGCATCACTTTTACCTATTATCCGGACGCCGGAAACCGTTTTTTCGGTTATTACCAGCATGAAGGCATATGGGTGGCAAGTTACAGCAAGAAGTTGCTCGAAGAAGTAGCCCAAATCCAACGAAACCGGCAAAGCTACCTGTTTCCCGACCAAGATCGCCTGCGCCATTCATTCGATCGGAACGCTCCGTTGAACCTGATGGTACAATCGGACAGCCTCGACCTCTACATCTCCCTCCCCGATTCGGCCGAATGGCGTATCCGGAAAGAATGGGTAGGCGCCGACCTTTTCATGAACAAAAATCATCTTTGTTATTTTGGTAGCCTCCCTTATAATTCGGCCGCCGACAGTTTATATACATCTTTAGGCGACACGCTGGCACTACGACTGGAACAGGCCTTTCCGCAATTCGAGGTTTCCAACCAAACGACACGGGAGAATGGCCGGGTGTTTTATACGGGATGTTTTATTTCTAAGGATCAATAATGGAAAATATTTATAACAACTGCTGCAGCATCCTCAACGCCCTTCTCGCCGCCAACCGGATATTCTCTTCACGCTCCGTCCCGAAATGATAACATTCGGATACAACTTTGTCTTTCAAGGCGGCAGCAATCCAGACGGTTCCGACAGGTTTTTCGGGTGAACCTCCACCGGGGCCAGCAATACCGGAAGTGGCAACGGCACAGTCGCAACCTAACACGCGGATCGCTCCCAACGCCATCTGCTCGACAACCGGACGGCTGACTGCTCCGTATTGTGCCAAGCTCTCTTCCGAAACGCCTAAAACATGATGCTTCACTTCATTGCTGTAGGAAACGACTCCCCCGCAAAAGTAATCGGAACTGCCGGCCACACGTGTTATCAGATGTGCGATATATCCGCCGGTACAACTTTCAGCCGTCCCCATCGTCAGGTGACGGGCACGGAGACACTCGCCTATTTCTTTTTCTATAGCCATTCTTACCTTCTCTATTTTTCCTCACGTCATACAAACAGTTTCCTCGGCAGGAAACCTTTGTTCCATGCGCATGAAAATTTAGTTTCATAGGCATGAAACTTTTGCTCCATAGGCATGGAATAAAATTTACATCACTTCAACTTCGCCTCTACCCTTGCAAAGGGAGCGGCATCCATCGGACAGAACTCCTTGTCGAGATATTTATAATACCCCGTTATGGCAACCATCGCTGCATTGTCCGTCGTAAAAGAGAACTTCGGGATATGCACCTTCCAACCAAAACGTTTCGCATGGTCGAGGAAAGCATCCCGCAGGCCGGAATTAGCCGATACGCCACCGGCAACAGCCACCTCCTTAATGTTCAGATCTTTCGCTGCCCGACGCAATTTGTTCATCAGGATATCGATCACCGTCGCTTGCAAAGAGGCACAAAGGTCCTGCTTGTTTTTTTCGATAAAATCGGGATCTTCCTGTAGTTTGTCACGCAAGGTATAAAGGAAAGAGGTTTTCAATCCGCTGAAACTATAGTCATAACCGGGGATATGCGGCTTACTGAATGTAAAAGCCTTCGGATTTCCTTCGTTAGCAAGGCGGTTCACGACGGGACCACCGGGGTAACCTAACCCCATCACCTTTGCACATTTGTCAAACGCTTCACCGGCAGCATCGTCGATCGTCTGCCCGATCACTTCCATATCGTTGTAAGCATTCACCTTGATAATCTGCGAATTTCCACCCGAAACCAACAGGCAAAGGAACGGGAACGAAGGAGCATGATCATCTTCCGGCGTCTCCTTGATAAAATGAGCCAGCACGTGTGCCTGCAAGTGGTTGATCTCGATCATCGGAATATCCAACGAGGCAGCCAAGCCTTTGGCAAAGGAAGTCCCAACCAGCAATGATCCCATCAAACCCGGCCCACGGGTGAAAGCAACGGCACTTAATTCGGATTTATCGATACCGGCACGCTTGATCGCTTCGGCAACCACTGGGATAATGTTCTGTTGATGTGCGCGGGAAGCCAGTTCGGGAACAACACCGCCATAGGCTTCGTGAACAGCCTGACTGGCAATTACATTCGACAGCATCACGCCGTCGCGTATTACAGAAGAGGAAGTATCGTCGCACGACGATTCGATTCCTAATATTGTCACACTCATATCTTCGTTTTAATTTTTGTGCAAATTAACGAAATCTATCGGGATATTGTTGTAGTTTTGTGCTTAAATATAGTAAAGATATCAAAGGACTTAAATACATAATCATCACCCTGCTCACCCTGTTCTGGATATTCTACGCAACTCCAGCCATCTTGTTGCGCATTCCCTATGTGCAACAAAAAGTGGCAAATACGGCAACGACAGAATTATCCGAACGTTTAGGTGTGCCCGTACGGATCGGGAATGTAGACATCGAGTGGTTCAACCGCCTAGTGCTGGAAAATCTGTATCTCGAAGATAAAAGCGGAGCCGTACTGTTCGATGCCAACCATGTGTCGGCCGGTTTCGAAATCCTACCTTTGCTGAATGGAAAGATTGTGTTCTCGACAGTCCGCCTGTTCGGTTTCTCCGTCAACCTGAACAAGGAAACGCCGGCAGACAAGTTGAACCTGCAATTCGTTATCGATGCTTTCGCCAGCAAAGATACGGTGAAAAAACAATCCAATATCGACCTGCGTTTCAACTCGATCCTGATACGCCGCGGTAATTTCCGTTACGATGTGAAGAATGCAGCCGTCACCCCCGGAAAGTTCAACGCCAAGCATATCGACATCCGCAATATGAGTGCTAAAATTTCGATGAAGGCATTCAACAAGGACAGCCTCAATGCCAACATCAAGAAGATGAGTTTCGACGAGGCTTCGGGCTTTTCGTTGAACAAATTGTCACTCAACATAGTGGCCAACAAGGACAGCGCGATCATTAACAACTTTGAAATCAAGCTGCCTGACACGGACCTCAATATAGACCGCGCCCATATCCATACTGGGGAAGCAACCAGTGCATCCGATTGGCTGGACCGTTCGCCCATCGAACTAAATATCGCACCTTCGCAAATTTGCCTGAAAGACCTCTCCGCCTTCGTCCCGGCATTCCGTAACTTCTCGGAAACTATCGAACTTTCGGCCGAGGCATCAGGCTACATAAACAATATCGACCTGAAACGGCTGACACTGAAATACAGCGACAAGATGCTTTTCGTCGGCAAGATGGAGATGAAAGGGATCACACATCCGGAAGACGCCTATATCTTCGGGCAAGTCAATAAGATGTATATCACGACCGAAGGAATTTCGGGCCTGGCTAACAACTTCAACCAGCGTCCGGTCAAACTGCCGGATGCGATCGTCAAATTAGGCACGATCAATTTTACTGGCGAAATATCCGGTTTCTTCGACAACCTGGTCGCTTTCGGCAAGTTCTCGTCGGCGATCGGTTCCGTCCAGACCGACCTGATATTCGGGAATGACAAGGAGAAGAATATCGCCGCCTACCTGAAAGGACACCTTTCGACCTCCACCCTGCACCTGGACGAACTTTTTCCAGACGGCAATCCGTATGGAACAGCCAAATTAGCCGTTACACTGGACACGCACCGTCCTGCAGGAGGATCGTTTTCGGGTAATATCAAGGCTAATATAGATGAGTTCGAATACAAAGGCTATAAATACGAAAACATACTCCTATCAGGTAACTTCAAGAAAAACGGATTCAACGGAGTGCTGGACATCGACGATCCGAACGGCAAACTGTATGCTGAAGGGTTGTTCCTGCATGAAGGCAAGAATTCCATGTTCAACTTCACTTCACGTCTGGAACATTTCCGTCCGGACAGTCTCCATCTGACGAATAAATACGAAGCACCGGACATCTCCTGCTCGCTGAATGCTGATTTCACAGGCAACAACATCGACAATCTGGAAGGAAGCATTACGCTTGACAGCCTCTCTTTCAAAACCAAGCCGGACACCTTTTTCCTGAAAAAGCTCAAGGTGGAGGCTACAGGCCATTCGCTGAACCGTCATCTGACCATCACCTCCGACGTTCTGAATGGCGAAGTGACGGGTGCTTACTCCTTCACGACAATCGTTCCCAGCCTTATGCAGACATTAAAAGGGTATGTTCCGGCTCTGATCAACGTCACGCAAAAGAAACAGAAAGTGATGGAAAACAACTTTTCTCTCTTGCTGACGATCGAAAACACAGAAGTCATATCCAACACTCTGAAACTCCCTTTTACGATGCTGAACCAGGGACGTATCACAGGGCATTATAACAACCAGTACAACCGCTTCCGTTTCGAGGCCTACCTACCTAAATTCAACATCGGTAAGTCTATGTTCGAATCCGGCTATCTGACCTGTGACAATCCCGAAGACAAGGTAAACTTGAAACTCAAGGCAACCAATTACAATGCCAAAGGATTACGCAACTACATGGATCTGAAAGTAGATGCAAAAGACAACCAGATAAAGACGCAGATCAGCTGGGCAAACAACAAAGAACGACTATTTAAAGCAGACCTTTCCGCCTCCACGCTCTTCATCGAGGAAGAACAGGAAAAAGGGCCAACCAAACTACGCACAGAAATCTCGCTGAACGAAAGTCCGCTGATCCTGAACGATTCCACCTGGCACATCGCCCCGTCCACCATCACCATTGCAGACGGCAAGATCGGGATACAAGACTTTTCCGTCTCCAACGGCACCGAATATCTCCACATGGAAGGAACGGTTTCGAAAGATCCGGCCGACACACTGTTGCTGGACCTGAAACAAGTCGAACTGAGCTACATCTTCGACATCCTGAACATCCCGGTGCTCCAGTTTGCCGGAAAGGCTACCGGAACCTTCAACATCACCGACCTCTACGGCAGCCGGATGCTGAACACCGACCTCGAAGTACAAGACTTTTCGTTCAACCAAGTACCCTTAGGGCGCCTCAACCTTTTCAGCGAATGGGATGACCAGCAAAAGGGCATTCTGATGCTAGGCAGCATCTACAAGAACGATACGACCTGGACCGATGTCAGTGGCTATATCTATCCGGTCGGCAAAAACGCAGGCCTTTCCCTCTTCTTCGGGGCGAATGACCTGGACGTCGCTTTCCTGCGGCCTTTCGTCGAGAATATCGCCAAGAACATGAAAGGACGAGGATTCGGCAATGTCCACCTGCATGGTCCATTCAAGGAGCTGAACGTAGAGGGAGATGCCTTTGTTCTCGATGGTGGCCTGGGTATCGAATATCTGAACACCTACTACACGTTTTCCGACTCCATCCACCTGACTCCGGGAGCCATCATCGGACGCAACGTAACAGTGCATGACAAGTTCGGCAACTCGGCAAAGGTAAACCTGACCGTCAATCACAAACATTTCAAGGATGTCAGCTTCGATGTAGGAGTCCAAACAAACAATATGTTGGTATTCGATGCACCTCAAAAGCAAAATCCGCTGATCTTCGGAACCGTCTTCGGAACCGGAACAGCCTCCATAAAAGGGAATGGACAATTGATCAACTTCGACATCAATATGCGAAGTGATCCCAAAACATCCGTCAAACTCGACTTCATGAACAACTCTTCTGCGGCAGAATATGATTTCATCACCTTCGTGAATAAAAAGGAATTACGGGAAATGGCACTTACACAACCGGTCGATTCCATTAAACCTCTTATTTTCAAAAACGAAGATGAAGGAGCGGAATTGCGCATGAACTTCCTTCTCGACATCACACCAGATGCCGACATCGAACTGATCATGGATCCAGTCGCAGGAGATAAAATAACTGGGAACTGTAACGGAAGCCTTCAGATACAATACGGGACGAAAACCGACTTGCGTATGTATGGAAACATCGGGATCGTGCAAGGAAACTATAATTTCAGCCTGCAACAACTCATCCATAAAAACTTTAAGATACGGGATGGCAGTATTATTAACTTTCGGGGAGATCCTTTCGAGGCAACGATGAATGTAAATGCCATCTATAACGTGACAGCCAACATACAGGATTTGGACCCCAGTCTGACGTACGAAAGTTCCCGACGCAATACGCCGGTCAACTGCGTATTGAAATTAGACGGTGTGCTGCGGAACCCAACTATTTCGTTCGACCTCGAACTGCCGAGCTCCAACGAAGAACTCCAACGGCAGGTCAAAAGTTTGGTCGATACAGAAGACATGATGACCCGGCAAATCATCTATCTGCTGGTTCTGAACAAATTCTATACACCGGAATACAATGCACAATATAAATCGAACGATTTCAGCGCAGTGGCCTCATCCGCCCTTTCCTCCCAGATATCCAGTATCATGAACAGCTTCACCGACAAAGTGCAACTCGGTACAAATATCCGAACCAGCCAGGACGGTATCGAAGATACAGAAGTAGAAATGCTGCTGTCCAGCCAATTGCTGAACAATCGCCTCATATTCAACGGAAACTTCGGATATAAGAACAGCATCGTAAACAACCAGAAGAATGCTTTCATCGGTGAGTTCGACCTCGAATATCTGCTGACACCCAGCGGTGATATCCGCCTAAAAGCCTACAACCATGCCAACGATATGTACATGATCCTTAAACAAGCCCTGACAACACAGGGAGTAGGCATCATGTACAAGAAAGACTTTACCCGCTTCTCCGACATTTTCCGTCGCCGGAAAAAATACCCTTTAATTCCTCTACGCCCGGCCACACCGGACAGCACGCAACAAATACCGACAGCAACAGAACAGACAAAAAAGTAATCCCGATTTCTATAATATAAAAACAGAAGTCATATTGCAATAAAAAAACGACCGTCTTCATCGCGATGAAGTCAATGTTCATAGGAAACAAACATTGACTTCATGGAAATAAAGTCGGTCGTCACAGTGATGAAGACGGTCGTCTTTTTACCCCTCTTCTATGACAATAATTATACAGTTATGCGAAGAACAGAATCAACAGCTGCGCTGTCAATACCCGAAGGAACATAGTCAACGGATAGACAGTTGCATACCCTACCGATGGAGCGTCGTTTCCGGCTGTCGCATTCGAATAAGCCAATGCAGGCGGGTCGGTCGTACTACCGGCAATAAGCCCCATAAGCGTAAAGTAATTGACTTTGCAGAAATAACGGCCAATACAACCGATGATCATCAACGGCACAAACGTAATAATGAAACCGTAGCCGATCCAGGCAAAACCGCCATTATTCACAATCGTATCGACAAAACCATCACCAGCACTGATACCTACGCAAGCAAGGAAAAGTGTAATACCGATTTCACGTAACATCAAGTTCGCACTCTGTGTCGTGTAAGTAATCAATTTATAATGGTAACCGAAGCGGCTGATCAAAATAGCCACAACCAGCGGACCGCCCGCCAGACCTAACTTGACCGGCTGCGGAATACCAGGGAAGGTAATTGGAATACTACCCAGCACGATACCTAACGCAATACCGACAAAGATCGTGATCAAATTCGGTTCGTTCAGGCGCTTCATCGAATTACCCAAAACCTTTTCCACATTGGAAACCGCTGTTTCGGTACCGACTACATTCACACGGTCGCCAACCTGCAACGTCAATTCCGGTTTGGCAACCAGATCGACACCGGCACGATTGATACGGGTGATATTGATACCATATAATTTACGCAGTTTCAATTGGCCCAGACGCTTACCGTTCAGTTCCGGTTTCGTAATCAGGATACGGCGGTTGATAAACTGGCTCTCCATACGGATCCACTGTTTACGTTCCATATCGATCTCTTCCCCGACAAAAGTCTTGATCGTCTCGGCATCCGCCTCGGTCGTGATGACAAAAACCTTGTCGTTTTCCCTTAAAATGGTATTGGCGGAAGCGATTTCGATCTGCTTATTGCTGTCACGCCAGACACGGGAAATAACAAAATCACGATGTTCCAGCAGGTTCGACAATTCTGCGATCGTCTTGTCGAAGATAGCCGGATTCTTCACGAGCAACGAGATCGGCTTGGCGCCATTGATATGCGAAGAATCCTCACTGTTCAACTGCTCGTTCTCCTTATCGAAACTTACACGAAAAATATACTTAATCAGGATAATAGACAGGATAATACCGATCACACCCAACGGATAAGCGACAGCATATCCCAAAGCAATCGTATTGTCAGACACTCCGTGCATATCGGAAAATGCCTGCTGGGCAGCACCCAATCCAGGTGTATTCGTTACCGCCCCCGACAAGATACCGACCATCGTAGGCATCGGGATACCAGTCACATAGTGCAGAATGACAGCCGTCAAGACTCCTAAAAACACAATACCGCACGCCAGCATATTCAGCGTAACTCCTCCCTGCTTGAAAGAAGAGAAGAAACCCGGCCCGACCTGCATACCTACAGAGTAGACAAAAAGTATCAATCCGAACTCTTTAAAAAAGTGAATCACATTGTGGTTGATCGTAAAACCGAAATGCCCTAAAATGATCCCCACAAACAACACAAGAGTAATTCCCAAAGATACGCCGAAGACTTTGATCTTACCTAATTGTATGCCCGCAGCGATCACAAAGGAAAGCAGAAGTATGGAGTGGCCGATGCCCTCGCCCCATAACAAATCATTAATCCAATTCATAATAATACGTGTAGTTATAATCTTAAATTTGCCTTAAAGGCTGCAAAGGTAGCCATTTACTTTGTGTTTAACAACATATATACTATCTTTACCCACCAAATATTTTAAAAGATGAAAAAGAGCTATTATATCTTATTAGGCTTGCTGACCTACCTCTCTCCTATCTTCGGACAGAGCGATGCGGACACCGTAACCTCCGCATCAGAACAGACTCCAGCAAAAATAGTCACCATCAACACAAGTGCTGGAATCCTGAAAGCGAAACTGTATGACGATGTTCCCAACCACGTCCGTACCTTTATCGAACGCGCCAAACGAGGCGAATACGACGGAACGCTATTCACTCGCGTACTCCCGGAATTTATGATACAGGGCGGCGCTCCCGATTCACGCAATGCTCCCGCTGGTGCCCGTTGCGGTTTCGGAGACCGAAATTCGGAGATTATGCCGGAGATGCGGCCTCACCATTTCAACAAACGGGGTGCGTTGGCTGCTCCCCGCCAGAACGACGACATCAACCCGCAAAAGAAATCGGATATGTCGCAATTCTATATCGTACAAGGAAAAGTCTACACTAATGGTGAACTGGACACGCTGGAAATGATCGCTAACCAGGATATCAAGGAGAAGGCCATGCAGAAGTTCTTCTATCCCGTCCGCGCCGAACTGCGCATGCAGAAAGCCAGCAATAAACGCGAATACCAGAAACGTCTGCGCAAGATCAACGCCCAAGTAGATTCAATGGTACGTGCCACACCCGGGCACCTGCTGTTCACCAAAGAGCAACGGAAGGCCTACACCACTGAAGGAGGTTGCCACCATCTGGACGGCAACTATACCGTATATGGCGAACTCATTGAAGGATTCGACGTGCTCGATGCCATCGCCGGACAACCTCGCGACGAATATGACCGCCCTAAGAAGGATGTACGCATTATTCAATTGACAATCGAGAATTGACCATTTTAAAAGCTGATATTTCTTATGCTTAAGAGAGATTTTATCCTGGTACAGATCGAGGAGCTTACCAAAGTGGTTCTTCAGATCATTATGAACCGCAACACAAATGCGGCCCGCCATACACCGGAGTTGATCCAAACCGTATACAGTTCCCTCAAACTGGATCGTCCTACTCTTATGACGGTCCAGCCCGAAGAACTTATCCGCCAGCTCGACAGTGACGATAACGGCGGAATCCCCCGTCTTGAGATAGCCGTCAAGACCTTGATCGAAGAAAGTTATCTCTACCCCGGCGAGGAACAGGCAATGTTGCAAAAGGCCAAGACACTCTTGGAATATATCCAAACACATGACAACACATTCTCTTTGGAACGCGTGAATATGCTGGACGAATTGGAACGGCGCATTCTTTGACCGACAGTCAAACATCTAACCGATATCTCAAGGATATTCCTTATTTTTGTGCCGTAAAAGTAAACAGCAATGGCAAATAACGAAACGGCACACGAACTAATACTCCAAATCCTGAAAACGCGAATGACCTTTCGCCAGACCATACAAAGAGTATTAAAAACCAATAATGTCGACATGACATTTGAAATGCTCCAGGTGATGCACCGTCTATGGAAGAAACCCGGAGTCAGCCAGCAATATCTGGCAGAACAGACAGCTAAAGATAAAGCCTGCCTGACCAATCTTATCAATAACCTAGAAAAGAAAGGCTGGGTGGAACGACGGGAAGACCCGACGGACCGGCGTAACAAACAAATCCACCTGACAGAAGCAGGCGAACGGCTCGCCCTTCGGGTAAAACCTCTGCTACATGATATATACGACCTGATAGGAGACGAAATGCCTTCCCGGCAAATCGTCTCATGCAAAAATAATTTACAAAAAATAAATAGCATACTGGACAAGCTGTAACTCGTCCAGTATGCTATCCATAAAGACGGAGGCAAGTACATTTGGCATACAGCCCCAAAAGAAAAACAGGCCCCATTCTAATGTCCGAACCTTGAGGTATCGACTTTTCTGACTTCTTTCTTCTTATATCCACCGAAACGGTAACTGAAATGTAAGGTGAAAGCACGTGAATAGAAACCATTGTTCATATCCAAATGCTGCCCTTTAAAACGGACTTTCAAGTCAGGCATACCTGAGTTGAAAAGATCACTGCAACGGGCTGACAGACTTATCCTATCGTTAGCAAAATTCCATTTCAATCCGGCAGTAAGATTATAGACCGCTTCAATATCGAAAGTTCCCTGAATCATCGGGGTTTGCAGGCTTCCTATCAATTCGAAAGCCAGATTTTTGTTGACTTTAAACGTGTTATCCAGTGAACCGTTGAACATCCATTTTCTCCGGTTAAACGGGATATCGAAAAAGTCGTCACAACGCTGGTGAACCTGCATACCGACCAAAGTCAGCCGTGAATCCAGCCAATTTCCGGCTTTAAAGGGCAGGATGATGTTTGCCCCCCACATCTGCATATAGTTCCAGTTCGTATTCTTATAGATTAATGCTAAACGGTCGGTTGATTGATAGCCCGTCTGAACAAAAAAGTCAGATGTATGCATGAAGAACAGGCCGAAAATATACTTTTGTTTCCATATATAATTGCCATTCAAATTATAGGTTGTCGACGGCTTCAATCCCGGTGTTCCCCAAAGCTCAGTATATCCGTTCAGATGACTGACGGAAGACTGCATATCCCAATAACCCGGATAAGTCTTATCCGTTGATAACGAAAGCTGGAATAAATGTTTGGGAGATTTTACATACGTCAGGGATGCTTGTGGATAAACCGCCCACTTACGATAACTGCCAATGGTATAATATTCACCTGTAGCAGAGACAGAAACCGACGTACCGGTCGCATAATTCCTACTCAGGGAGACATAGAAGTTGGCAGTTTGCTCGCGAAGCCGGGAATCTGTATTTTCGGTCGGAATATCACCTGTAACCTTATCATAGGTCTGAAAATCACGATCTTTCGCAAATCGATAAGATATACCATAGCCTAAATTCCATTCTTTAGCCAAATGACGCTTCCGATCGGCATAAATAGAATACCGGTCTATCTTTTGACCACCGATTATAGAGAAACTGCTCTGACCGCCATCCGCATAGTCCGCAAGCAACGTCTGGTTATTATCGGACGTATAATGCGTGTAATCTCCACCGACATCAAATCCGACTCCGGAATGATATTGCAAAGTGACATTGTGCATACGGGTCTCAACATATTTGTCTACATTGCTTGCCTGGTAATTGCCGGAAGTCAAGCTATTACTATACTGGTTAGGAGTGAAACTGCCGGTATAAGCGATATTGAGATGGTCCTTATCATTCAGATTATACTCGAATGCAGTCCTAAGATTGTGGTTCCAATACTTCATCCGCAATTGCTCGTTTTGCCTGATATCATATACTTGATTTTTCAATGTGTGCTTAGAATAGAGATTCATATATTCCATCTTTTTTACATCATTGGCTCCATACATGACATCAAAAGCCATCTTAGGCGTCGATAAGCGAAAATTACCGTTCGCCCCACCACTATTGAAATATTGGTTTGTATAATCGGCATTGACTTCTCCCTGGAAAGAATAATCATTCGAGCGTTTCAGGACAATATTAATCACAGCTCCTCTTACATGATATTCGGGAGGTGCACTGTACATGACTTCCGCCTTCTCCACCCGGTCTAACGGAGTGTTGCGCAAAAGCGTCTCGAGTTGTCCGGTGTCCATTGTGGTCGGCTTTCCATTCAAGATCACAGTCAAGTTTCCCGTACCAGCCAAAGTAAGTGCGCCTTTACTCTCCGTGACACCGGGGAGTTTAGTCAGAGCCTCGTAGGCATTGTTCACCACTCCGTCGCCGGCAAGAACAGACAGATCATACCCCAAACGCCCTTCTTCCACCTTCACAAAAGGACGCTCCGCTTTTATCACGACTTCCTCCAAAGCATAGTCTTGCGGATCAAGTCGAATGAGACCCACATCTTTCCCCTTTCCTATGATTTCCTTGGTCTTGTACAAGAGATGTTGTATGATCAAGCGGTATTCTTCCGGCAGGCTATCCAGCACAAAAGTTCCGTCTACATTTGAGATAGAGGCGTTTATATAAGTAGAATCTATTGCCTGCAAAACGATAGTTGCACCATCTACCGGTCGGTTTTTATTGTCCGTAACCTTTCCTGTTATATTCTGTGCCTGCAAGGAAGCAACAAAGAATAATAGTAAAATACCGATTCCGACTTTCATATAATATAAAGTTTGTATTAATTTCCACTCTCCCTAAACAAGGGTTTTCATCATGCACCCGGACACAATTATCTGTCCATCATTTTCTAATACGCCGTAAACATACAAAATTAATCGAAAAGAATAGCAAAGCATGAATCCCATTTCGTTAGAAAAGGTTCGGAAAGATTTGCTACTTTTGTCCCCTCATTTCAATAGACAGTGAATTTACATGAAGGTAAAAGGATTTTTGTACGGACTTATCGCATCCGCCACATTCGGATTGATTCCTCTTTTTTCCATTCCCGCACTTGAAAACGGCGTAGGTTTGGATTCGTTGCTGTTTTACCGTTTTTCTTTAGCTTCCGTACTGGTTGCCGTACTGATGTGGATGAAAAAGATTCCGTTCGATATACAGAAAGATGAATTCGGGATCGCTTTTATCTTAGGTACGCTCTATGCCATCACGGCGCTTTGGCTGACGGAGGCTTATCTTTATATTCCGAGCGGGGTAGCGACAACCATCCATTTCCTTTATCCGGTGGTAGTCAGCCTGATCATGTTTGTATTTTATAAGGACAAGCTGACAATGCCGATATTGCTGGCAATGGCGATGGCGGTAAGCGGTGTCTATATGTTGAGTGGAGGAAATACGCCGGGAGGTTCTATCAATATGAAAGGATTGATGTTGGTATTGGCTACGGTAGTTGCCTATGCAACCTACATCGTAGGCATGAACCGAAGCCGGATTGCCAGGCTCGACAGCTTGAAAGCCACTTTCTATATCCTGCTTTCCGGAGCGATTGTCTTTCTGATAAATCTGGCGATAAAAGGAGATTTGCCCGACCCGATGCCGAATCTGGACACAACGATAGACGTGTTGATGGTTGCTTTCCTCCCGACGCTGGTATCCGACCTTACACTCATACTGGCCATTCGCTATATAGGTTCGACAACGACTGCGATCTTGGGATGTATGGAGCCACTTACCGCCGTATGTATGGGTGTCCTTTTCTTAGAAGAGCATCTACAACCGATACAGATCGGCGGAATAGTAGTAGTGCTATCGGCAGTCTGCATCGTGATATCAGGCAGTTATATCAGAAAATGGATGCGGGATATCCGGTTTTTATTTATGCGCCGGATATAAACGACGAGATATTCACATAATAAAAACAATATATTCGTAAATATGCATATCATCTTATCTCCAGCTAAGACAATGGCTGGAACATCCAAAATAAAAGCGCCTGCAGGCACAACGCCCCGATTCAACCGGGAAGCAATCGAGATCGCATTGCACATGGCTCAATATCCCGCCGAAGAATTAGGCAGGATACTAAAGCTCAGTCCCAAACTGATGCTGGAAAGTTACCGCCGTTTTCAGAATTTCCATTCTACAGAAGAAGAACCGCTACAAGCTCTGTTAGCTTATACGGGTGTCGTATTCAAGAATATCAATCCCAAAGATTTTACAGAAGCGGACTTCCGCTTTGCCCAGGATCACCTACGGCTCATTTCCATTTGTTATGGACTCCTTCGTCCGTTAGACCTGATCAAACCTTACCGGATGGAATATGATGTGAAACTGCCTGAATTAGGAGAAGGGAATATGTATGCTTACTGGCGTACCCGCCAAACAGAACCGCTTATTGAAGAAGTGAAAGCCGACGACAACCTGCTGGTCAACTTAGGGAGCATGGACCTACAACCCTCATTCGACTGGAAAATGGTAGAACAATCTGTCCGTGTAATAACACCGGATTTTAAAGTCTGGAAAAACGGGAAAGCCGAAACAATCGTAATCTATGCCAAGATGGCGCGTGGACAAATGACCCGTTACATCATTAAAAACCGGATTACCGATCCGGAAGCCTTAAAAGGTTTTACTTGGGAAGGGTTTCGGTACAGGGAAGATATCTCCTCCGAAAGCAACTGGGTTTTCTTGCAAGATTAAGAAACCCTTGCAATAAACCGACAGTATCGTCCGTTTATACAAATAAATGGTTGGATATTTTTTTTAATTAGAAATGAAATGAGAAAAACCTTTAATCTTTTATTCATATGTCTGATAGCCTTATACGGCCGGATCGGATACCAAGTGATCCATAATACCGATTTGCCTCAATGCCAACTGGAAGGAAGCCTGTCCGATGTCGCCGAAGAGGTGATCGCCATTCCTTTGGAAACCAACGGACATTGTTCCTTGAAAAAGATCAAAATGATCAAGCGCGACCGTGAAGACATCTTCCTTGTCAGCGACCACAGGCTTTATCATTTCAACAGCTCCGGACAATTTCTCGGACAAATAACGGCATATCGGCCAGGAACGAAGCAGCCTGTCGAACTGGCCGATTATGCAGTCGATCCCGTCCGCGACCGGCTGATCGTGATCGGCACCGGACAGGAAGTATATTATTATGATTACAACGGGCAACTCCTTTTCCAAAGTATCCTTCCTCAAGATGCTTCATGGAAAACTTTCGGCCACATGGCTTATTATGACAACCACCTGTGGGCGACAATCGACTTGGTCAATTCAGAAAACAAACAAGCTCCGACAGTAGAACAATGGCTCTATAAATTTGATCTCGGTTTCAATGAAGTCGAGAAACGCAAACTGGATGTAGCCGATTTGGGAAGAATGGATATCAATTACAAGACAGGTTCCGAAATAGCCGTCAAGGACGGACACGTTTATGTACAGGCTCCCTCCTTACAGCCGGCCCATATCCTGAACGACACGCTCTATCTCATCAATTGCAACCAGTTGGCTATCACGGAGAATTATGCAAAAATTCTTCCTTTACAGATTGGGACACGTTTTTTAGTCTCAACACACTACGATCCTACCCTGCCGGAACGTAGCTATACATTTTGTTACGATCAACGAGAGACAAAGGCCTATAACGTGCTGGGAGGACTGGAAGACAATTTCTACAAGACAGGCAAAATTCCCGAACTTCAATCTATAGACCTTCAGAGCAACACCTATTGTTATTATAAATGTGGCAAAGAGCTCGCCACCTCTTTTCCCGACCGGACAGACGAAGACAATCCTGTACTATTCATAGTAAAAATGAAAGCCTGACTCCACAGCCAGGCTTTCATTCAAATATATTTACGAACGATTAGAAAATCCGTCCACAAAGACGTATCTTCATAACCGGATAAACAGTCAGTTTATCCATAACTTTCGAAAACGTATCGTCCGGATCGACCTCATCCAGCAAATCATTGACATTACCATAGTCCGTATAAACTTCCGGTTTGCCATGAAATTGGACTCCCAGTTCGAACATCACGCCAAGCCGTTTCTTCGGTACGGCACGACCGAACCCCAGTCCTACATACGGACGAAAATTCGAAACTTTCAAGCCACCTGACACATTGCCATTTTCATCTACCGGAATCGTATAATCACCGATAACGACACCAGCCTTACCAGCTTCGGCTACCAGTTCCTTCAATTCATCACTATGTCCGTTAATCTTTAACAGAGTTCCTCCGCCAAAGTAAGCACCGGCAGTCAAAAAGAAAGCACCTTTTTTAAACGGATAATAATTCACAAGCAATTCACCGGAGACCCGCTTGATACTTCCTTCCATATCGATCGTAGAGGGAACATTCACACCTTCTATTGCTTCCACATCGACATCCACATCCGTATTCATACTGAAATTCGGCATAATAGAAAAACCACCACGCAAATCAAAATGAGAAGTGATAGGAGTTGCCACATTCACGTCAATACCAGTCGTACCGACGCCCACACCTACTGCTAAAGAATTAAACACTCCCAATTCTTTTTGGGCCATAACATCACTCACAACCACGCCTGACAAGGCCAACGAAATAACACAAAGTAGAGTTCTAAAACCTTTCATAACCACTAAAAAATGTATTTGTATTGAAATAAAGTACGGCAAAGAAAAGAAGAATTTTTGACATAAAGGCTGATATAGAATAAAAAAAGAGAGTGCAGGATGATAACCTTGCACTCTCTTTTTTTATTCTATAACAATTACGGACTTATTCTTCGCCATCGCCTCCATCTTCCTTCATATTATGGAACACATTCTGAACGTCGTCGTCTTCTTCCAGCTTTTCAATCAATTTTTCGATTGCTTCACGCTGTTCGGCTGTCACTTCTTTCAAGTCGTTTGGAATACGGACAAATTCGCTACTTGTAATCTCGAATCCGTTTTCTTCGAGATATTTCTGGATAGCGGAGTTCTGTGCAAACTCACCGTAGATTACGACTTCATCTTCATCCTCATCCAGTTCATCTACACCGTAATCAATCAATTCCAGTTCCAGATCTTCCAACGAGATGTCTTCTTTTTTAGCAATATGGAATACACACTTATGATCGAACAGGAATTCGAGACTACCGCTCGTACCAAGCGAACCGCCATGTTTGTTGAAATAGCTACGAACGTTTGCCACTGTACGGGTCGTATTGTCGGTTGCCGTTTCTACGAAAATAGCGATGCCGTGAGGTCCGTAACCTTCGTAAGTCATTTCTTTATAACCAGAGAAATCTTTTTCGACCGCACGCTTGATAGCACGTTCCACATTCTCCTTCGGCATGTTCTCTTTCTTGGCGTTCTGCATCAATGCACGCAGATGAGGGTTGTTCTCAGGATCCGGCCCACCGGCTTTTGCAGCTATCGTAATTTCTTTACCTAACTTTGTAAATACACGGGCCATATTGCCCCAACGCTTAAACTTTCTCGCTTTGCGAAACTCAAACGCTCTTCCCATGATGTATGATCTTTATTTTTTAATTTTTAATTCTTTAATTCTTCATTTATCTCAACTGTGCACCTAACTTCTGTTCCAGGTTCGTCTGGATCTTTTTCATGATAGCATCAATCTGCTTATCATTCAAAGTCTTTCCTTCATCCTGCAAATAGAAGCTGACAGCATATGACTTCTTTCCTGCCGGCAGATTCTTACCTTCGTACACATCGAACAAAGCAATGTTCTTCAGGAGTTTACGTTCACTTTCCGTTGCAATCTTCTCTATTTCGGCAAATTGAACATTCTTATCCAACAACAAGGCAAGGTCTCGTTTCACTGCCGGAAACTTGGAAATTTCAGAGAAAGTAACCTTGCTCTTCTTGATTTCCTTCATCAACAATGTCCAGGAAAGTTCTGCATAATAGACGTCCGTTTCAATATCCAGTTCCTTGCAGATCTTCGGGCTGACGATCCCCATCGTACCTAACTGACGACCGGAGGAAGTCGTAAGACTCAAACCTGCCGAATAAATATCGTTAGCCTGATTACCGAAAATGACCTTCTGCAAGTTTACACCGAGACGAACCAAAATATTTTCCACATACGCCTTCAACTCGTAAACGGAAGACTTTTCATTCGGATGTGCCCAGTTGTTATCCACGCGGCTACCGCTCACCCACAAGCCCAAACGATAATCTTCCGAGAATTCGGCCAACGTTTCGCCTTCCTTCTTATGGTCGATATTGTAATCGTAGCAGTTTCCGAATTCGAAGAAACGGATATTGCCATTTTTACGTTTCGCATTATGTTCGACGCTTTCCAAGCCACCAAACAACAACGTCTGGCGCATGCAATTCAGATCAGCACTCAACGGATTCATCAACATCACACAGTGAGAAACCGGGTAAGTGGAAAGATTGTCATAGTAAGCCGAGCGTGTCAGCGAGTTATTCAGAATTTCGTTGAAACCGCAACCGCAAAGTTGTTCGGAAATCAGGTTTTGTAATTTATAACTGCGATCGGTCGGAGTCTGATAGCTCAGATTGGACTTCACATTATCACTGAACTCCACGTTATTATACCCGTAAATACGAAGAATATCTTCGATCACGTCGACATCACGCTGTACATCGATACGATATACAGGCACATCGATCACCCAACCTTCGGCTGTTTCGGAAACGATCTTCATTTCCAGACTTTCCAGAATGCTCTTAACCGTTTCAACCGGGATCACCTTGCCAATCAACGTATTAACCTTGTTATAAGCTAATTCCACACGATACGGTGCTACCGGAGCCGGATAGATATCCTGAATGGCGCCCGTAATCGTTCCACCTGCCACTTCCTGAATCAACAGGGCGGCACGTTTCATCACATCGACCGTCTGATTCGGATCCAGACCACGTTCATAGCGGAAAGAAGCATCCGTATTCAGACCGAAACGACGGGCTGTCTTACGGATCCAGGTAGGATGGAAAGTGGCAGATTCCAGGAATACATTCTTGGTCTGTTCCGTCACGCCGGAATCGAGTCCACCGAATACACCGGCGATACACATCGGCTCTTCCACATTGCAAATCATCAGGTCACGGTCGGTCAACGTGCGTTCCACACCATCGAGCGTAACGAACTTGGAACCTTCCTTCGCCGAGCGCACCACGACTTTATTACCTTTAACCTTATCGGCATCAAAAGAGTGCAAAGGCTGTCCTACACCATGCAGAATATAATTCGTGACATCCACCACGTTATTAATCGGACGCAGACCGATCACCTTCAAACGATTCTGCAACCATTCCGGGCTTTCCTTCACAGTCACACCTTTGATCGTGATGCCTGAATAGCGCAGGCAGGCTTCCGTATTTTCAACGACTACTTCGATAGCCGGAGTTTCATCATCAATCTTGAAAGCATCCACATTCGGACGTTTCAGGTTGGCAGGTTTACCGTTCTGTTTCAGGTAAGCGGCCAAGTCGCGGGCTACACCGAAATGGGAAGTGGCATCCACGCGGTTCGGTGTGATATCGACTTCCAGCACATAGTCGCTCTTTACATTATAATATTCTTTGGCCGGAGTACCGACTACCGCGTCGGCCGGTAGAACGATGATACCTGCATGATCCGTCCCTATACCGATTTCATCTTCAGCACAGATCATACCGTTCGATTCAACGCCACGGATTTTGGAGCGCTTGATCGTAAAGCACTCGTCACCATCATACAATTTAGTACCGTTTACAGCAACAACCACTTTCTGCCCGGCAGCCACATTCGGTGCGCCACAAACAATCTGCAAAGGCTCCGCACCGCCGACATTCACGGTTGTAATGTGCAAATGATCGGAATTCGGGTGTTCTTCGCAAGTAAGAACTTCACCGATGACAAGTCCTTCCAATCCGCCTTTAATGGTTTGAACTTCTTCTACTCCGCCGGTTTCCAAACCGATGGAGGTCAGTGCTGCTGCTACTTCATCAGGCTGTAAATCAAAATCAAGATAATCTTTCAGCCAATTGTAAGATATATTCATCGCTTTAAAATTTATTCAGTAAAGAGACGGGGCCGTCCGGCCTACGCCAAATTGACGGACAAAAGTACAAATAATTATTTAAATATGATAGTTCCAAGAAGTTTCGTAAGGAATAATGTTTCCCCGCTACAAGAAAACTTATCTGCGTAGGCATGAAAAAACATCGGAGTGCCCATAAATTTTGTAATCAGTGCCAGTGATTATAAAATCAGTACCAGCAATTATATAATCACAACCACTGATTATATAATCACTGGCACCGACTACAGAATTAGCAGGCACTTAAGAAAAAATTATTCGGAACGAAAAAGTTTTTTTCTTTCCATAGAAATAAAGAATCGTTGCTGTTAGATTTGGTGCGGTTGCCCTAATTTCATCAGTAGCATATCGCGTATAATCAAAATTTATCTTATCTACCTGTCGCTTGTAAATATTCCCGTTTCTTCACTTCATACCGGGCGTACGACTCCACATATTTGTCACGACTTTGCTGATAAAGGGTTTGTGCTTCCAGCAGATCGCTCATAGTGCAAGTTCCGGCATGGTAGTAATCGGTTTGGAGACGGAGATTTTCCGTTGCCTGTCCGATACTCTCGACAGCTATCTCCACTTGTTGATAGGCATCCGTCAAGTCATTCCATGTATTCTGCATACGGATAATCAATAGTTGACTTTGGTCCGTGAACCGGTTTTCGGCATTGCGCAGCCGCAACTTATGCTTTTTCATGTCGTGCGAACCTCCCCACCAATCGGAAAGGGGTACGCTGACCGTGGCAAACCCCATCCAAAACGAATGATCCTTATCCATCAGATTGTCATACATATAGCCTCCTCCTATGGCTATGGACGGCAAGTTCTTGCCTACGGACATTCTGTATTGCAACCGGCTTGCTTTCACATCTTGCTGGAGTAGGCTGTATTCGTTGGTAAGCACGAGGGCGCTTTCCGGAATACGATACAAATTATCCGGGTGTGATGGTAATGTCCCGCCAAAGTCAAAAGCCACGTCGATGCTGTCCGATGCGCATCCGATGTATTGTGCCAAAAGCTTGCGCGATACGGAAAGGGCGTTCTCTACCGAAATACGTGTGCTGCGTGTCTCATTCTTGCGAAGTTGCACCTGCAACAAGTCATTGCGGTTCGTCACACCCGCATCAACGGATGCCTCCACATCCTTTCGGATGCTTTCCAGTTGTCCTTCCACCGATGAAAGGGTATTCAGCATTTCCTTCAGTTTGACGATTTGCCAGAAATACCGCTCCGTGACAAGCTTCACTTCATTCACCGACAGGCCATGTTGCAGGCGGCTGACTTCCACGTTCACTTTGGCAAGCTTGTTAGCATTGACAATCTGTCCTCCGGTGAAGAGGGGCATGGAGGCGGAAACGCCTCCCACGATGCCGTTCTTCAGTATAGACATTTCCATTTCCGGAGACATCTCCAACTGTATCAGTCCCTTGTCTGCCATAAAGCCTCCTCCTGTCGCACTGAGTGAGGGGAAGTATTTGGTAAAAGCCTCTTTACTGCCATGTTTGGCAACGGAAAGGTCATTGTCGGCATTCTTGATGCGCACATTGTTTTTAAGAGCCTCGTCAATGCATTCGTCCAGCGTATAGGTGTGCTGGGCAGGTATGCGCAAGCATGCCATAAGTCCCAGTCCGATTAGGAAAAACTGTCTGATATAAAGTTTCATACAAATAAATCTTTAAAATATAAATGATTGGATAATTTCATATTTTTATTGCAACTCTAACGAAGCAGCCTCGCTGCGTTTCTTTGAAGTGCCACGGAATATAAGCAGGTAAGCGGCCGGCAACACAGTCAGCAGGAATACCATCGTGATGAGCGTGCCGTAACAGATGACCGTACCCATCGGCATCCACAATCCGCTTTTTCCGAGAATCATCGGAATCACTCCCATTGATGCGGCGGCAGATGTCAAGAAGATGGGCCGCATACGCCGGCGAGCCGAATGATAAATGGCATCTGTTGCCGTCAGATGTTCCGTGGCGCGCAATTCCTCCGCATAATCTATCATGATAATGCCGTTGCGCACAATGATACCCATCAGACTGACAATGCCCAACACGCAAGTAATACTGAAACTTACACCTTGTATCCAAAGGCCGACCGCCGTACCGAATAGGCATAAAAGCATACTGGAGAAAAGTAGTGCCGCTATATTCACCTTATGGAAATGGAATACGAGAATGAAGAAAATGATGATGGCCGCAGCTACCAGACCGGCCATGACGGGAGGCATCTTCTCGTTGCTGTCTTCCAAATCGCCCCCATAAGAGAGAGTGACACCGGAGGTCAGCCTGACATCTTTCAGCTTATCCTGCACAAGAGCCGTCACTCCCATTCCGTTCTCTCCGCGTTGCAACTCGGCCTGCACAGTAACCGTATAGATACCATTCCGGCGTATAATCTGTCCGGTTTTCCATGCGGGAGCCACATCTGCCACTTGACGAAGCGGCACATCCGCCAACCCACCGGCTATGGGGATAAGCTCGTCTTTCAAGTCAACGGACGAGGCACTATCCGCTTTGCTACTTTTCAATACGACGGGAGTTTTATAGTCTCCTTCCCAGATGTCGGCTACTGCGATACCATTGCCGTAGCGCATGGCAAGTGTTGTTTCCACCGTCAGGTTGCTGATGCCCAATCGGGTAGCTTCATCCTCACGCAACATGATTTCAGAGGATGCCAACGGTTCGTTCAAATCGGTTTGCACCAGTACCAGCTCCGGCATTTCTTTTAAGGAAGCCTCCACCTTTCCGGCATCTTGTATCAAATCTTCCAGCCTGTTTCCGGAGAGCCGCACTTCTATGGGGTAAGCCGCCTCGTTATAACTCAACTGCTTGAAACGGATACGGGCATTGGGGAAATAGTCATTGTATTCAGGCGCATATTCGTCCAGTATCTCCTCCGTCTCTTTATTCCCTTTCGTATTGACAATGAACTGCGCAAAGTTTGTGCCCGCTACCTGCGGTGCGTATGAATTCTGGAAACGGGGAGAAGCGCATCCCTTGAAAGATGTCACACTCACCACACGAGGATCTCTCCGGAGAATATGCTCCAGACTGTCGGCCACTTGGCTCGTCTGTTCTACTTTAGTACCCGTGGGCAGGAAGATTTCTACGGCAAATTGGTTGCGGTCGGCATACGGCAACAGTTGCTGGGGGATTTTCCCAATCAAGGCAATTCCAGCAAAAACAGAAAGCACACCGATACCTACCGTTATCTTAGGGTGTGCGAAGCATTGCTCAATCAGCCGGTTATACCCATTTTGCAATGAATCGAGGAAAGAGAAACCTTTTTTCCCTTTTGCATCTTTCTTCTCCATCGGTTTCCGGATGAAGTAGAATTGCATGAAAGGCACCAACAGGGTAGCTACCATCAGCGAAATGGCAAGGATAATGGTTGTAGCCCACGGAAAACTCAGCAAGAACTCATTAATCATTCCCGTTGTCGTTATCAGAAAAGGAAAGAACGTGATACTGATGGCGAGTGTAGCCGAGAAAATAGACTTGAAGAAATGCAAGGTGCTGTCGATGGAAGCGTGCCAGCGCGACACGCCCTCACCCAATTGTTCCAGATAGCTGTCTATGATAACGATGGAGTTGTCTACAATCATGCCCAAGGTCACGATAAGGGCGGCCAATGTCACGGTGTTCAGTTCGATGCCGAAAGCGTGGAACAAGCCCAATGAAATGAATATCGTAATGGGGATGGTGAAAGCCGCCACTAACGCCACACGCAGTGGCAGAAGCAACATGACTACGATGATGACCGCGATCACCGCAATGACCAGCTCGTGCAGGAAGTTGTCCACACTGTCACCTACCACCCGGCTTTGGTCGGTTATGCGGAAAATATCCACATCCTCCGGCAGTTCCTTCTGGAATGCTTCCAGCACTTCGTTAATGTCTTCTCCCATTTTTACAATGTTTTGCCCCTTTTTCATTTCCACGGAAAGCAAGAGGCACTTGCGCCCATTGTTGGTAATGTAACTGTCGGAGGCGGGATATTCTTTCACTACGCGGGCCACATCCTTCAAGCGGATATTGTTGCCTTGCGCATCGGAGTAGATAATCTGCTGCTGCACATCGAAAACCGTATTGAGCGACTTATCCACATAAATGGGATACACGTATTTGTCGGTCTTGATGCGTCCTCCCGTAGTCGTGAAGCCTTTTTGCAGCAATGACAGAGCCAATGTCTGCTCGCTCAGACCGTATTTGGAAAGACGGGCGTTGTCTATATATACGGATATCTGTTCACGCTGCATTCCGCTCGTACTCATACGGCCTATCGCGGGAATCTGCCGCAGGCGGTCTTTCAAGTCATCCATGTAGTCATCGAGCTCACGATAAGTCTTGTCTTCGCTCTCCATCGTGATGAGCAAGGCCGATGTGTCGCCAAAATCGTCTATCACCTGAAGGGCCAGCACATTGGACGGGAGTTGCGATTTGAAATCGGAAACCCCGTGCCGGAACTTGCTCCAAAACTCATCCTTGTTGTTCACCTCGTCGTTCAGTTGCACTTGTATATATACAATACCGTCGCGGCTCTTTGAGAAAGTCTTCTCCTTTCTTACCTCCTTATAAGAGAATATGTATTCCTCCAATGGCTTGGCTACCTGCTCAAGCATTTCCCCGGCTGTATTGCCCGGAGCCGCCGCAACAACGATGCCTTGCCGGATTGTAAAATCAGGAAATTCATTCTTGCGCATCTCCGGCAAACTATATATGCCAAATGCTACGAGACAGCACACTACCAGGATGATAATCTGGCGGTAGTGCATGGCCCATTCTACTACATTACGTTTCTTGTTATTGGTATTCATTGTCGTATAATTCTATAAAAAGACTTTTCTATTCTAAAAAGGTAAGGTTAGTCCCTTCGCATACTTTCTGCTGTCCTTCGACGATAATCCGGTCTCCTTTTTTCAGTCCGGAAACGATCCTGATACCGTTTGCCGTGAAATCACCACAGTCCACCACACACTTCCGAGCTTTACCTTCCTTCTCAATCCAGACAAAAGAACGGTTGTTTTCGTCGAGTTGCACAATATGCGCAGGGATTATGCACTGCTCTGAAGAAGCAGAGGTGTTTTCATCCAAAGTAACTTCCGTCACCATGCCCGGCATCAAATCCTTTCCTGAGTTTTCCACACGTATCTTCACGTCATAGGAACGTGAAAGCGGGTGGGCAACAATACCTTTCTCGACAATCACACCCGAAAATTTTCTATCTCCTAAAGCGGGGACTGCTACCTCTGCCTTCTGTGCAAGTGAAATTCCAGCAATCTCGGTTTCCGGTATCGCGATCTTCACTTTCAGCAGATTGGCAGTCACTAATTTGAAAACAGGGATAGCCGGAGTTACATTTTGTCCGACCTCAACCGTTTTCTCGGCTATCACACCGCTGAAAGGAGCGTATAGTTTACAGTCTCTCAAGTTCTTTCCTGCGATTTCTTCCATTGCACGTGCCTGTTGCAATTCGCTTTGCACCTCCACCCATTGCATCTCCGGCAAGCTGCCTTTGTCATGCAATTCTTTCATTCTTCGGTAAGCATCTTCGGCTTGTTCCAGCGATGCTTTTGCCGCATTGTAACTGCTTTGTATCGAAATAGGATCCAACGTAGCAATCAACTCACCTTTAGAGACATGCTGCCCTAAGGTGACATGGACCGTCTTCACTGTTCCCATGACAGAAAAACTGAGCGCTGTCCCATTCTCTTCCTCCACCGTTCCTGAAAAGCGTTTGCAATGCATGTCTTGGCTGGCGGCAACCTGCATAATCTTGACTTTTACAGATTCATTCTCCATCGTTTGTTTCTTATTGTCTTGACATCCGGTCAAGGCAATAACAGAAAACAATGATACTGTTAAATAAAACTTTTTCATATTTCTATAATCCTTATAATTTCATTTTTGAATGCAAAAAAAGGAGGTTTTCAAATTCTAAGGCATAAAGTCATGGCCTCAAAAGTGGTCTATTTCAGAACACAATTACCAGAAAAGGAAATATAAACTACTTTTTTCTTCGTTTTGACTACCACTTTATACAGAATACCCTATTAATTTGCCATAAAAACAAAAAATAAAAAACGACAGTTATGGAGAGCGTTAGAAAAGCGAACCTGAATTCTACTGACATACAACACAGTACGATATATAATAATGGGGAACTGGCTTTTTTAGATAAAGTTAGTGACATTAATGTCACAGAATCTATTCAAATGGAAATATATGTAATTGTGCTATGCCTGCAAGGTAAAGCCTCAGTGTGTATCAATGGTAACCCTTATGTTGCCTACGCAAATGACATTTTCATCTGCACACCGAATAATTTACTGGAAGATTGTCTATTAAGTATTGATTTCAAATGTCATTGCATCTGTATGTCACCGGAATATGTACAAAGAATCCTGCCAATGGCGGATAATACATGGGACATCAAAATCCTGTTCGAGAAGAATCCGTTATGTTCGCTTCAGCCACAAGAAGTGGTCACTTTCTGCCAGTATTATGATATTCTGTGTTCTAAAGTTCATCTTCCTTCCGGTGCTCAAAAGAAAGTTATAGACGCTTTGATTCTGGCTTTCATTTATGACATGCAAATTATCATAGACAGAATGATACAAGTCATTCCTCGCCCTTTCAATTCAGGAGAATATCTTTTCAAGAATTTCATAGACTTGTTGGGGTCTTCCTATCCTAAAAACAGAAATGTGTCTTACTATGCTGACAGATTACATGTCACTTCCAAATACTTGTCTTCTGTGTGTAAGAAAATAAGCGGACAAACTGCATCTAAAGTGATAGACCACTATGTGCTGAAAGATATCGAGTACTTGATGAAACATACTTCAAAGACCATTAAGATAATTTCTGTCGAGCTGGATTTTCCGGATATTTCATTCTTCGGCAAATATGTGAAGAAACATTTTGGAATGGCCCCTAAAATGTTAAGAGAAAAATACAGAGAAGAACAATAATCTTCTGATGAAAAAGCAGTGTTTATGGAATGATGCGAAAAGACCTCTCCGATCGTTTCATGCAAGGGAAAACTTAGTTCCATGCTCATGGAGCTAAAATTTCATGCCCATGGAACTTTATTTTGCAGACTATCGGAAATCTCCTACATTTGCACCATAAATCTGAAATAAAATATGATGCGCATAGATATACTGACCGTACTTCCCGAGATGATCGAAGGAATGGTGAACTGCTCCATTGTGAAACGGGCACAAGACAAAGGTTTGGCTGAAATACATTTGCATAACCTGCGGGATTACACGACCAACAAATGGCGGCGTGTGGATGATTATCCTTTCGGGGGTGAAGCCGGCATGGTGATGCAGATCGAGCCCATCGACCGAGCCATCTCGGCTTTGAAAAGCGAAAGGGAATATAATGAAGTTATTTACACATCGCCGGATGGGGAGACCTTCAACCAGCCGATGGCAAACAGCATGTCGATGCTGAACAATCTGATTATCCTTTGCGGGCATTACAAAGGAATCGACTACCGCATCCGCGAACATCTGATAACAAAGGAAATATCCGTCGGCGATTATGTCCTGACAGGAGGTGAGCTGGCTGCCGCCATCATCACAGATGCCGTCGTACGCCTCATTCCCGGAGCAATCGGCGACGAGCAAAGCGCCCTCTCCGACTCGTTCCAGGATAATTTGTTGGCTCCTCCGGTCTATACCCGGCCAGCCGATTATAATGGATGGAAAGTCCCTGAAGTCCTCCTATCCGGACATCAACGCAAGATTGAGGAGTGGCGCCTCGCGCAAGCTCAAGAAAGAACTGCCCGGCTACGCCCCGATTTATTGAAGTAGAGCTCTCTACTTCTGTTCTGCCACGAAATTATAGACAAACGCATATTCATACGTGTTGTTTTCCGCAGTAACACCATTCACAGGATTGATTTTTTCTTCAATCGTCATGCCTGTGATATAATCACCGGTCAATGTATAGCGGAATGTATATTCGGCACAGATATCCGTAGCAGCAGAGACATTATACCAATAGGCGCGGGTCGGCAGATTCTGATTCATCTTCCCATACAGCAGGTTCAACGGAGAGATCATATCAAAGCCGACCGGCCGGAATGAATTGACAACCCGGAACGGGAAGTTTTCCGGACGCAATTGAGAGTCATATTCGTATGTAATCTCTTGTTGTGGCAGGTAAGCGTAATGCACCACGTTTCCATTTTCCCATGAATAGCGATCCACCTCACCCATCTCTCTTGTCTGATAACCCGAACCGTTCTCATTCGGCCATTGGATAACCTGCGAAACCGATTTCAGCCAATTAGAGCTATAGGTGTACCTGTTTTCTACAGCAGTGTACACAGCATTGCTCATATACTTGTTTTCGGATTTTTCTTCCTTGGCCGCAATCATATTTCCGCTCAACGTGTAAACCGTATGAACAAACGGATTAGTCGGAGAACCGTCAACCATCTTCACCCCGCTTACGGAAATCGTCTTGTCTACAATAATATAATTATCGGTAAACTGGTTTCCTTCCGTAGTCAATATAATCCGATTGATTTGCTTGTCCTGATCGTAAGTGATATCCGCGTTAAAAAAAGCATTTCCGTTTTTCGTACATGTTACACTCGTCAGTTTATTCAACTCGGGAATATACGGCTTATCATCATCTCCACAAGACACAAGTCCCACCGCGACCAAAAGCATACTTAAAAACTTCTTCATCTCTTTTTCTTTTTATTATTCGATCTTACAAAAATAGGACATTTGCTAAAATAACGGACGAAGTAACCTATTTTAAGTAATTCTACTTGAAGAAATGCAAGTAAACCATTAGTTTTGCAACACAATTTATCACAATAAATATCTAATAACAAACATCTTACAATAAGATAAAACGTAAATCATACAATATCTAAAATTTAATAACATGAGAATGAAACATCTGACGGTGGCAGCATTGACATTATTGCTGTCTGTTTCTTGTAGTCAAAGACAAGAAGATTATCCGTTCCGCAACCCCGATCTCCCTATCGACGAACGTATAGACGACCTCTTGAAGCGTCTGACTGCGGAAGAGAAGGTCGGACAAATGATGAATACGACTCCAGCAATCGAACGTCTCGGAATTCCCCAATACGATTGGTGGAACGAAGCCTTGCACGGTGTCGCACGTGCCGGAAAAGCGACCGTTTTCCCACAAGCAATCGCGATGGCGGCTACTTTCGATGACGATGCACTGTATGAGACATTCACGATGGTAAGCGACGAAGCCCGCGCCAAATACCATCAGTATCAAAAGGATAAAGAATACGACCGCTACAAAGGCTTGACCTTCTGGACCCCGAATATCAATATCTTCCGTGATCCCCGTTGGGGACGTGGCATGGAAACCTATGGAGAAGATCCGTACCTGACAGAACGGATGGGCGTTGCCGTAGTGAAAGGCTTGCAGGGAGACGATCCCAAATACTTCAAGACACATGCTTGCGCCAAGCATTATGCAGTCCACAGCGGGCCGGAATGGAACCGTCACGAATTCGATGTAACGGTGACACCTCGTGATCTATGGCAAACCTACCTGCCGGCTTTTGAAGCCTTAGTGAAAGAAGGGAATGTACAGGAAGTCATGTGCGCCTACAACCGCTATCAAGGCAAGCCCTGCTGTAGCAGCGACAAACTGCTCATCGACATCCTCCGGAACAGTTGGGGATATGAAAACATCATCCTCTCCGACTGCGGTGCGATCAATGACTTCTGGGAACGGGACGAACGCACGCCTCGCCACGAAACACATCCCGATGCGGAAAGTGCCTCTGCCGATGCCGTCCTGAACGGCACAGACCTGGAATGCGGCAACAGCTACCGAGCTTTGGTCAAAGCTCTGAAGGACGGAAAGATATCCGAAAACGATCTGGATGTGTCCCTCCGCCGACTGCTGAAAGGGCGTTTTGAATTAGGCATGTTCGATCCGGACGAACGGGTTCCTTATGCACAAATCCCGTACAATGTGGTGGAAAGCCCCGAACATGTGGCCCAAGCACTCGAAATGGCGCATAAGAGTATGGTGTTGCTGAAGAACAAAAACAACACACTGCCGCTAAGTAAAACGATCCGGAAAATTGCGGTTGTCGGTCCGAACGCTGCCGACTCGACCATGCTTTGGGCGAACTACAATGGCTTCCCGACACATACCGTAACAATATTGGAAGGTATCCGCAACAAAGTACCCGATACAGAAGTCATCTACGAATTGGGATGTAATCATGCCGCCGACTTCGTAATCCAAGACTTGGGCAGCCACATCACCTCCCCTGCCGGACAGGGATTCGCTTCCGAATTTTTCAACAATACGGAATTCAAGGGAGAAGCGGCTTACAAAGGTTTAGCAAGCCAGTTGCATTATACGACAGGTGGAAACACGCAGTTCGCACCGAATGTAAACCTGACAAACTTCACAGCACGTTTCACCGGCGAGTTTGAAGCGCCTGAGACGGAACAGGTCGAGATCAAGTTGTCAGGAAACGACGCCTTCCGTCTCTTTATCGGAGATGAAAAAGTAGCCGAAGTATGGGAAAACGAATACGGAGCGGAAAAGACGTATATGCTGAATGCAGAAAAGGGAAAGAAATATCCTGTCAAGATCGAATATATGCAACGCATGGGCAGCGCCGACCTCAATTTCCAGATCGGTACGCGTCGGCCTGTCGATTATGCCGCTACAGCCGCCAAAGTCAAAGATGCGGATGTGATTGTCTATGTCGGAGGTATTTCTCCCCGCCTGGAAGGTGAAGAAATGCCGGTCAACGTGGAAGGTTTCAAAAAAGGAGACCGCACCAATATCGAACTGCCGAAAGTACAGCAAGAAATGGTAAAAGCACTGAAGGCGACAGGCAAGCCGGTTGTTTATGTGCTTTGTACGGGTAGTGCTCTGGCTTTGAACTGGGAAGAGGCCAACATCGACGCCATTCTGAATGCCTGGTATGGCGGACAGGAAGCCGGAACAGCAGTTGCCGACATCCTGTTTGGCGACTATAACCCGTCAGGCCGCCTGCCGGTCACATTCTATAAATCGATCGACCAGTTGCCGGACTTCGAAGATTACAGCATGAAAGGCCGTACCTATCGTTATATGACCGAAACGCCGCTTTATCCGTTCGGATATGGCTTGAGCTACACGAACTTTGCCTATCGGAATGCGAAGCTGTCTTCTGGCAAGATTGCCAAAGACCAATCTGTTACACTGACGTTCGACATTGCCAACACCGGCAAAATGGATGGTGACGAAGTCGCCCAAATCTACATCAAAAATCCGAACGATCCGGAAGGACCGATCAAGGCGCTGAAGGCCTTCTTGCGTGTACACGTAAAAGCTGGCGACAGTCAGGAAGTCAACATCGAACTGGCTCCCGAAACATTCCACTCCTTTAACGACAATACACAAACGATGGAAGTCCGCCCCGGAAAATACCAGATACTTTACGGCGGTTCATCCGACGATAAAGCCTTACAGAGATTAGAGTTGACAATCGAATAAAAACAAATGCCGCAGGCCTCCGGATGATCCGGAAAACCTGCGGCATTTTATCAAGGAGATTTTGACACACCGCCTTTATCCAATATACGTCTCCATGAACTTGGCACCCGGAACCGGTGAAATCGTCACGACATCCGTATCAGCCGGAATCAGGACTGTTTGTCCCTGGTGAATATAAATTTCATTGCCTTTATTATCACGGATAGAAGCTTTACCTTCCATACAAATATAAACGACGAAAGAATCCAGCTCAGAGAAATCACGAACCATGATCGTATCGACATCCAGCAAATTCGTTGTAAAATACTTGCAGGCGGCAAGTTCTACGGTCGCATTCGTATGCGCCTTGTAATGGGTGCGGTAGTCCGGATACAAAGTATAGTCGATCGCATCCTTTGCCAGTTCGGTATGCAATTCGCGCCCTTTTCCGTCCGGTCCCTTACGGTCATAATCATATATACGATAGGTGATATTGCTTGTCTGCTGAATTTCAGCGATGAAGCAACCGGCCCCAATTGCATGTACACGACCTGCAGGCAAGAAGAAAACATCGCCCGGATTCACTTCGTAACGCTGTAACACGTCCATGATCGTATTGTCCTCGACACGTTTCACATATTCATCCGCATCGATCTGCTTTGAAAAACCAGAATACAAACCGGCACCTTTGGTTGCGTTGATCACATACCACATTTCTGTCTTGCCGAAAGAATTATGACGCTTCTTAGCCAATTCGTCATCCGGATGAACCTGGATAGACAAATCATCGCGTGCATCAATAAACTTGATCAATAAAGGAAATGTGGAACCGAACTGTTCGACCACCTTTTCCCCCAACAGTTGTTTGCCATATGTACGGATCAGTTCATCCAGCGTTTTACCTTCGAGTGCACCATTATCCACAACGGAATAATTCCCCTCAACATGTGAAAGTTCCCAACTTTCGCCGATACCTTCCTGTACCGGAGTGATCCCCTTAAACGGGCAGATGTCAGAGCCTCCCCAGATAATACTCTTAAGGATAGGCTTAAATGTCATTGGATATAACATGAGTGATTTATGATTGATGATTTATGATTTATGATTTGTCGGATTCGTCAGATTTATGATTTATGATTTATGATTTGTGGTCAACGCATAAATCATAAATCATAAATCATAAATTTAAAACTCATTTCATTTTCCTCAATACGACGGCGCTACGTGCCGGAATGTATAATTTGAGCCATTCTTTCTTCTCTTTTTTATATAACGGGTCAAACTGTGTGAAATGGTGAATGGAGTCATCCGCGAGCCCGAAACCTCCGAAACGGGTGGCATCGGTATTCAGCAATACTTCATATTCTCCCTTCGGCACAAGGAAGCCGTAATCGGTAAACGATTTTGTCGGACTGAAATTGAATACGAATACCAGATTTTTCCGCATATAAGCCAAAATCTGATCTCCATCGTTATCCCAGACTTTCTGTATCGGAGTGGACTGGAAGTTCTTCACGCTACGGATCATCTCCAACATTTCACGATCGAAATCGCCCAAGAAATGATATTTCAAATCCATATTATCGACCAAATCCCATTGGCGGCGTGCATACTTATGCGACCAGCCATTTCCTTCGCGCGGAAAATCGATCCATTCCGGGTGGCCGAATTCATTTCCCATAAAGTTCAGATAGCCTCCGTTGATGGTGGAGGCCGTAACCAGACGGATCATTTTATGCAAAGCCACACCGCGTTCCACCATAAAATTATGATCGTCTTTCTGCATATGCCAATACATATCGGCATCGATCAGGCGGAAAATGATCGTCTTGTCACCCACCAACGCCTGGTCATGACTTTCCGCATAGCTGATTGTCTTTTCGTCGGCACGGCGGTTCGTTGTCTCCCACCAAATAGAAGAAGGATGCCAGTCTTCGTCTTTCTTTTCCTTGATCGTCTTGATCCAGTAATCGGGAATATTCATTGCCATACGATAGTCGAAACCATAACCTCCATCTTCATATTTAGCAGCTAAACCGGGCATCCCGCTGACTTCTTCGGCAATCGTAATCGCATTCTTATTGACTTCGTGGATCAATTTATTAGCCAACGTCAGATACGCAATGGCATCACCATCCTGATGGCCGTTAAAATAATCACTGTAATTGCAGAATGCCTCGCCTAACCCGTGACTGTAATAAAGCATCGAGGTCACGCCATCGAAACGGAAACCGTCGAACTTATATTCGTCCAGCCAGAACTTGCAGTTCGACAACAGAAAATGAAGCACTTCATTCTTCCCATAGTCGAAACAGAGGGAGTCCCAAGCCGGATGCTCGCGACGGGCACCGCCCAGGAAATATTGCGTGTAAGACCCATCGAAACGTCCGAGTCCTTCTACTTCGTTCTTGACAGCATGGCTATGTACGATATCCATAATTACGGCGATCCCCATGCCATGAGCCTCGTCTATCAACTGTTTCAGCTCTTCCGGCGTTCCAAAACGGGAAGATGCGGCAAAGAAGCTGCTGACATGATAACCGAACGAGCCGTAATAAGGATGTTCCTGAATAGCCATGATCTGAATGGCATTATATCCTTCCTTCGCAATACGAGGTAAGACCATACGGCGGAATTCGTCGTAACTGCCGACTTTTTCTTCATTCGAAGCCATACCGATATGGCATTCATAAATCAACAAAGGAGAGACATCAGGCTTAAACCGCTTATGCTTGAATACATAAGGTTTCTCCGGATTCCATACTTGCGCGCTGAAAATTTTGGTATTTTCATCCTGAACGACGCGCCGTATCCATGCAGGAATACGTTCCCCGCTGCCTCCTTCCCATTCGACCAGAAGTTTGAACAGGTCTTCATGATGCAGCAAATCTTCTGCAAGCGTGATCTCCCAAACGCCATTGCCCAACCGTTGCAGCTTGTACCGGTCGTCTTTCTTCCATCCGTTGAAAGTTCCGATCAGGTATATAGCGGTGGCATTGGGTGCCCACTCACGAAAAACCCATCCACTCTTTGTTTTATGCAATCCGAAGTAAAGATACCCGGAAGCCATTTCCGACAACGTCTGTCTACCGTTACCGGTCAAGCTCTTTTCTTTGTTTACCACATATTGGTATCGTCCTTCGATCGCCTCCTTATAGGGGGCCAGCCAAGGGTCATTCTTTATTAGATTTAGCGACTCCATGATTTTTTGAGATTGGTTTCGCACAAAGATAGAAGAAAAAACTCACATAAAATGCATAAGCTTCGGGTTAATTATCCGAAGAATTCCGTTTGTTCTTATTCAAAATTAATGTCGACGGCATTTTTTGAAGTGCCTCTTTACGATGTTCGGATACATCGTTCCAGGTGTTGTAGCCGATCAGCATGAAGTTATAGCTATTGAACAATCCCGGTGTCAGGTCTTTATCCGGCAGCAAATGAGTTTGCGGGGTAGACGAGACGAAATCCCAAAGTTCTTTGACAATCCGGTCATGTCCGGGCGTCGTGGTGGATATCTTAGCTACAATGCCTGCGGAACCGTGAGTCGCTTTCAGCAATGTCCTTGTGTAGTCGAGCAGGAAGAGGTCTTCTTCGGAGCTGATGACGACCAATGTATTGGAGGCCTTCACAAAATTGCGGTTGATGAACACACCGACGTCGCAATTGCTGCGGGCGATAAACATCTTGGTCTTGTCTTTCAGCAATGCTCCGGGATAAAACCAGGATTCGGGAGCTTTGAAGCGTTTGAAAAAGCGGTTATAGAAAGAGGTACGGTAGCGGGTAGCCGCGATATCGTCCGGCGAGTCGCTCATGGAGATACCTGAACCGACCAGCAGAAAGTCGAATCCTTCGTTATTGACAATGTCGCAAATATCCTGTCCGGCGTTATTCGAAACCTCGTAGCGTGTATGGATGTTCATGCCTAATTTTTTGGCTCCATACAGGATAGGGCCGAAACTCACTTCCTCGAAATTATCCGTATGCAACGGATTGACATCGGAGCCGACGGTCAGGTGAAGCGCCGTCAGGTCCAGTTTGTTCTTCCCACGGGCAAACATCTGGTGGGCGACATCGAGCATAATCTGTCCGTTTCCGGCACGTCCGAATGAAAGGAGCACCTTGAATATCCCATCGGTCGGATCCGCATAAACCTGGTGTTCCTTGATCTTTTCGCGTGTCTTGAAACATAATTTAATGAACGAGACCAACGGTATCGTCATAAAGGTCGTGACCAATGTCATCAGCACCAACATGACGAAAATGGAAGGCGGCAATATCTTCATCTCATAGCCGATCGTCAGCACGACCAGTTCCATCAGACCGCGCGTATTCATCAAGGCCCCGATATAAAGACTGTCTTTCCAGCTTTCACCGACAAAACGGGCGGAAAACAGTGCTCCTCCGAACTTACCGATAATAGCCACTACTATGAAGATTCCGCACATGGCCCAAAGTTCCGGAGTGTTCAACAAGCCGATCTCCGTACGCAATCCGGTCGAGACAAAGAAAAGCGGAAGGAAAAGCGCCAATGACACGTCTTCCACCTTCTCTGTCATGATCTTGCGGAATTTGATGTTTCCCGGCATGACCACGCCTGCAATAAAGGCACCGAAGAGAGCATGCAACCCCAATATTTCAGTAAAATAGGAGGATACGATCAGTAATAGGAACATCAAGGCTACCAGTGCTTTGTCGATTACCTCTTTATTATGGTATATGTGCCCGATCATCCGTAAGAAAGGACGAACGGCAAGAAACATGAAGAGGATATACAGGATGGAAAACAATATATTGTAAACGGCACTCAGCATACTGCCGGCCTGAGCGATAGCAATCACGACGGCCAACAGGCACCAGGCTGTGATATCTCCGTTGGCTGCACTTGCCAATGAGATGGTTCCCAAATGTGTTTTGGTCAACCCTTTTTCCTGGATAATACGGGCCAGAACGGGAAAGGCCGTGATACTCATGGCAATCCCGATAAAGAGGGCGAACGAGAGAAACGGCGTCCCTTTATGGGCATAAGATCCATAGACATAATAGGCTGTCAGCATACCGAAGAAAAACGGCACGACCGTACTGGTGTGGCTGATCAGGATGGTCTCTTTCAATTTTTTGCGGACTTCGCCGATATCCAGTTCCATACCGATGGCAAACATGAAAAGAATGAGGCCGAATTGGCTTAATATGGTGATATTGCCTAATGACTCGAGTGGAAAAAGAAACGCGGATACTCCCGGCAGGAGGTGGCCGAGCACGGACGGACCGAGTACAATACCGGCTACGATTTCACCGATGACAGTGGGTTGGCCGATCTTTTGGAACATCCAGCCGAACAGGCGGCAGACGATTAATATGGTAATGATTTGCAGAAGGAGGATTCCCATCGACGATTGGATGTGATGAGTAACCGAATCCCAGAACACAAGAAAGCCTTCCCCCATCGTTTTGGGGGCATTTTGCATGGTCTGAACGGCTGTTCCGACCTGCTGGCTTTCTCCTTCTTTGACTATGAAATACATAAGTGAGCCAAAGACCAAGATCATCATCAAATAAAAGGCTATGCTTTTTGTTCCTTTACCCATCTGCTATCTCTGATACGGTTTCTTGCAAAAGTAAGAAAAGGAATTAATATAACTCTTTGTGTGATGAGAAATTTTACTGGCGATTTTGTTTTTTTGCAAAATGTCAGATTTGCCTTCTTCAGATTCGTTTATACACATCCATTCATCGGAATGGTAAATCCGCTTTTTCCTCGATATGTCTTTTTCTACCCTTATTGTAATAAAGGTAAAAAAGCCATTGGTTCAAATCGAAACTACTACTGCATCTAATTCGATTTCCTACCCCATATAGTTGTAATTAGTAGCAAGGGTAATATTTTTTAACAAACTACTATTTCCAGTATAGTGTTAGGAGACAATGGTTTATTGTAGATATTTATTTTATTGGGGGATATTGTCTGATTTAAATTTAAATATAACCACCTCCAAGGAACCTTTAAGTATATGATTGGATATGAAAAAACGCCACTAAAGCTGCACAAATCGGGCGAACTTCAGTGACGTCTACAGTCAAGGCCAGCTATATTTAATTAGTATGTTGTTTTTTTATTCAAACCCAGCATGTACCCCTTTGATGGAGAAGGAATCCGCTTCCCTCTTTTTCTCTCCGGTGTACATCCATTCGATGGTGTCTTCGTATGTCTTACCGTCACTCTGGACGACAGCTTTCACGACGTTCTTTCCGTCTTTGAGGGTGACATTGTCTATAATATAATGTACGTCGGTATAACCTTTATGGATGCCGGACAGCTCCTGGCCGTTCAAGAAGACTTTCGGCTCGCCGATATTGGAATAGACAGTGATGGAAGTGACTTTCTTTTCGCGATCCACATTCCGGCGCTGTGTCAGGTAGAGGACAGGGTCTTCGCTCCAGTTCGCCTTGTACCAGAAATAAGAGTCTTTCTTCGTCTTGCGGTCGAACGTCACCAGCCCCTTCATGTTACGGGCGGGAAGGTCGCCGCGGTTGGCCAGAGGAGTGGCAAAATCGAAAGTGTTCCATAAATAAGAAGCGACGATATACGGATGCCCTGCAATCACGCTCCACTGGTATTCGTGTGTTTTCGTCTGGAACGTTTCCGGATAGAAAGGCTTCGTCCAGTTCAACGAGTTCTCCAGATATTCCGTCTGGTGCAACAAGTTGGCATCGGCTCCGTATTCCGTCAGCATCAGTTTCTGGTCCGGATAGTTCTTCTCCAAGCCTTCCACCCACGGTTCGATATCCTGCAATTTCTTTTCATACCAGCCGAAATAGCGGTTCATTCCCTGTATGTCGGCGTTCAGGTTGACCGGATGCTCCATGTGTCCGTAGCCGTTTACCGAAACAGTGTAACGGTCGGGATCTTCTGTCTTTGCAAGGTCATGCAGAGACTTAGTCAGTTCCTTGGTATATTCGTGCGGATGATAGACTTCGTTATGCAGCCCCCAGACATAGATCGAAGGGTGGTTGAAGCTTTGGCGGATCAGTTCGCGGAGCTGGCTTCGGGCATTTTCGGCCTCCTGCCCGGAGACACGGTTCACGAAAGGAATCTCCGCCCAGATGATCAGCCCTAAGCTGTCGCAACGCGAATAGAGGTAGTCCGACTGCTGGTAATGGGCAAAACGGACGGTCGTCGCACCGATATCCATAATAGTAGCCAAGTCGAAGTCATGATTTTCATTCTTCAACGCACTTCCCAGCCCCCACCAGTCCTGATGGCGGGTAACGCCGTACATCGGATATTTCTCGCCATTCAGATAGAACCCTTTGCCGGCAACGATCTCATACTTGCGCAAGCCCAACGGCTGTACCACTTCGTCGATCACTTTCCCGTCCCGGACGAGGCGGCTCACGACCTTATATAAATAAGGGTTCTTCCGTCCTTGCCATAAGGTGGGATTCTTAATCTTGAAATCGGCTTCGAACGACTGTACGCCCTGTGCCGCGAGGTCGAATGAACGGCTCTGGGTCGCGACTTGTTTCCCTTCCTGGTCATAAATCGTGTTCTGCAAAGTGAGCGGAGCCGGTTGCAGTGTTCCATTATCCAACTTCACCTTTACTTTTACATCCGCTTGCTTTTTGGAGACATTCTTCTGGGTAATGTAAACACCGGAAGATGCACAATCGGTCACACAGATATTATAAGGGTCTGTCACGATTAACCAAACCGGACGATACATCCCGCCATAGACGCCGAAAAGCACATGGTTGACAGGAATCACATCCGGACGTGACGCATTGTCGGCTTTCACAATGATCTCGTTATCCGCTCCCGGTTTCAGCACCGTGCCAATCTCGCATGAAAAAGCGGAATAGGCCCCTTTATGAGTCGCAACAAGCGAACCGTTCACATACACTTCCGCAACGGCTCCCACACCTTCAAAGCGGAGAAACACGCGTTTCCCTTTCATTTCGACAGGGAAGAAATAGTGCTTTTTGTAGTAGGCAGGCCCTTCATAGAAATTATCGAACTGCACCTGCATGTCTTTCGCATTCCATGTATGAGGAATCTCGACCTCGGTCCATCCACTCTCCCATTTGGGCGCATTGACGGCCAGTTCCTTGCCTGCCGGCGCTTTCTTAAATACCCAGCCGGAGTTAAACGACTCGACAATCCGGCCTTCAGCCTGCATCACCAAACTGAAACAGGCCAGCAATAAGGTTAAACTTAATACTCGTTTATTCATGATGTTTTAATTGATTGAGTTACAAAAATAGGATTACCTGACAAATCCACCGTGTAAAATCATCTCAATCCTGTTCAAGATCGTCTCTAAATCGTTATCTTTGCAGAGTTACACCCCTATAAAGGTCTAATTTAATAAAAACTACAGATGATAAAAAGACTCTATACCGCATTCATCATATATATGGTTATGCTATATGCAACCCCGGCATATAGCATAAATTTCTTCTTCTCCCACCTGGGAGTAGAAGATGGCCTGTCGCAAGTTTCCGTTCTTGATATTTTCCAGGATTCGGACGGCTACATCTGGTTCGGGACACGCAACGGAGCAAACCGCTATGACGGGTATGAATTTGTCATCTATCAGAATGAGGTAAACAACAACGCCACATTGACCGACAACTATATCCGGGGATTTGCTGAAGACGACCGGAAGAATATCTGGATCGCAACTTCAAACGGGATCAACTGCATCGATCATACAACCAAAAAGATAATCCGTTTCTACCCCAAAAGCATCGACAAAAAATGCACCACCAACGCCGCAGTACGACTATTGAAGCATTCCGACGGAAATGTCTATGCTTTCTGCAACCAGTCCATATTCAAATGCAGCATGGACCAGACAGTCGAACCGATCTTGCCCGACACGGTAATCTCTTCACCGGCCCACTCCGTAGCACAAGCTCCGGACGAGGACATCTATATCGGAACGGAGAGCAGCGGCTTGTACATCTATTCCGGAAACTGGAAACTAAAACAACATATACCAGTCGACGGTACCATAACAGCCATACTGCCGGACGAGGGCGGAAACATATGGCTGGGGCTGGACGAAGCCGGAATCTGCCTTTTCAACAAAGAGAGGCAGACTTTTACCTGGTTGCACAAAGACAACACCTGCCTCAGCAACAACTCGATACGCACACTCGTCCCCTATAGCGACAGTTCCATTCTGATCGGAACGTTCCGGGGTTTGAACATACTGGATAAAAAAGAGCTTGCCATCGCTCCGGCAGATATCAATATCGCCGGGAAAGGAGGACTGAGTCATTACTCCATCCATAGCATGATGATCGACAAAGACCAGACACTTTGGATCGGGACCTATTCGGCGGGAGTCAACTATCACAGTCCCTTTTACAGGCCGGTTTCCTATATCACGCCAAACGAATATGCCGGTATCATCGGCAAAGGCCAACAAGACAAGAACGGAAACATGTGGTTTGCAACAGAAGGTGCCGGATTGTTTTACTATAACCCGGAAAGCGGGCGGCAACAGCTTTATCCCATCAAACCTCTTCACGAAGGGAATTACGAGATCAATATCATAAAATCGATCCTGATACAGGGAGACTCGATTTTGTGTTCCACGCATTTCGGATCGGTCTATTTGTTCTCTATCCGTGACAAACAGTATAAAAAGCTGTACGACTTCCGGCACAACGACATTTTCTCCCTATACATCGACAAAAAAGGACGGCTCTGGATACCGACAAACAGCAGCCAGGACTTGGTGATGGTCGACAGGGGGAAGCAGGTCAATCGGTTCATGGCCGATGGTGTTTCCCGTCCTTTCAGATGGGTCACCGTGATCCATGAACTCGAACCAGACCTGTTTTTGTTCGGCACATTGTCCGACAGCCTTTACCTGTACGACATCAAGAAAGAAACCGTCCGCAATCTTTCCACCGAACTGCAACCGAATCCTAAGTTCGAGAAGTTGGGGAATATCACGGCCATTACGCAGGACAACGAAGGCAACGTCTGGATTGCGACCAATAAAAACGGCTTATACCGCCTGAACCGGAACCTGAAACTGGCCAAACATTATCAGAAAGAGGACGGGCTGTCCGACAGTTACATTAACTCGCTGACTATCGACCGACATCAAAATATCTGGGTGACGACGGGAAAATCTCTGTACAAACTGAATCGTACGACCGATATTTTCAACGAAATGAAGATAGCCGATATTCCTGCAATGGAGTTTACACGATTTTCAGGCAACAGCATTTCTGACGACGGCAGCATCTATTTTCCTGGAGACAAAGGAATCCTTTTCTTCAATCCGGACAAGATCATGGTGAACCCCAACATTCCACCCGTATATATCACTTCTCTGATTGTAAATAACAAAGACGACGTGACGGGAGAGATTGAGGACGGGGGCATTACGCTTGCTTCCGACCAGAATAGCATCACGTTCAGATACACGGCGTTAAACTTTATCCATTCCGAACGGAACCAGTATGCCTACAAGTTGGAAGGAGCCGACCCGACATGGCACACGGTCGGCAACCGGCGGGAAGCCTATTACAGCAATTTGGCCCCCGGCACTTACACGTTCCGGATCAAAGCCTCCAACAACGACAACGTATGGAACTCCGAAGAAGCGACACTACGCATCACGATCGATCCGCCCTTTTACAAGACTTGGTGGGCTTATCTCCTATACTTCAGTATCATCACATTCATCATTGTGAAAATCATCCGCCACCAACACGACAAGCATGAACGGGAACGGGAACTTCGCTACAAACAGATGGAGCAGGATAAGGTCAACGAGCTGCATGAGGAACGGATGCGCATGTTCACCAATTTCTCACACGAACTGCGTACTCCCCTGACGCTCATCATCAACCCGCTAAACGACCTGATGCAGTACGTCTCGTTCTCGCCCGAAATAAAGGAGACACTTCAGCTGATCAAAAAGAACACCGGACGGATGTTACTCTTAGTCAACAACCTGATGGATATACAAAAATACGAGGCCGGTAAAACGATCCTGCAAAAGACCAGTTTCAACTTCTCCGCCTTTATCCGCGAGATGTATCACTCCTTCGAGAGTGTGGCGGGCAACAGGGAAATCCGTTTCACGTTGGACAACGAGCTGCCGGAAACCTACCAGGTTTGTTTCGATGAGGCGGAAATCGAAAAGATATTCTTCAATTTGCTCTCCAATGCCTTCAAATTCACACCTTCAGAAGGACAGGTGACCATCCGTGTCAGTACGATCACACAAGCAGAATGCGAACTGCTCCCCCATTTCCCGGCTCAATACAGCTCCATCCTGGTAGAAGCCAGATACTTGTTTATCGAAGTGGCCGACACTGGTAAAGGATTCAGCGAACAGGAAGCGGAAAAGATTTTCGAACCTTTCTACCGTTCGCAAGAAGATATACACCGGCAGATTTCCGGTACAGGCATCGGGCTTAGCCTGACACGCTCCATCATTTTGCAGCATAACGGTTGCATCTGGACCGAAAGCTCGGAAGCGGAAGGCACTCGTTTCCTCTTCCTTCTTCCCGACACCGAGAAGCAGGAAGAAGGGCAAGACGAATCTCCCGTCCTGTCCAAATCTGCCGAAATCAGCAAAAAGTTCGATTTGCTGGTCGAAGAGACTCGGAACAAAAACAAGCAGACCATCTTGCTGGCCGACGACAACCAGGAAGTGCTTCAATATCTGGAACAACAACTCTGCCTGGACTATGTCGTGGTCAAGGCATTCAATGGCAAAGAGGCATTGGCGATGATCGAGGAATCATATCCTCATATCGTCATCAGCGACGTCATGATGCCCGAAATGAACGGGCTCGAACTTTGCAAACGTATCAAAGAAAACCAAAACTACTGCCATATACCGGTTATCCTACTTACCGCCAAATCGATGATATCACAAATCGAAGAAGGCCTGGATGCCGGCGCAGACGACTATATCGTCAAACCGTTCCAGATATCTTTGCTCAAAGCCCGCATCCGGAACATCCTTTCCCTGCGCGAGAAAATGAAGACGATGTACGGGGAAACGCTTTCCCTCAAACAGTTCGGAGTAGAAGAGCCGAAAGAGCACGACGATTTCCTCGCCCGATATATCGAGATTGTAAAGGCCAATATATCGAATCCCGAACTCGACGTGTCGGTCATTTATGAAGCATTGGGAATGAGCCGGACTAACTTTTACAGGAAAGTAAAGACGGTAACCGGGCTTTCTCCTATCGAACTGATCAAAAACATCCGCCTGGAGGCTGGGGCGAAATTATTAAAGGAATCGGACATGAACGTTTCCGAAATAGCCCAGCACATCGGTTTCAGCAGCCGTTCGTATTTTGCCCGCAGTTTCAAGGCTGTCTATGGAATGTCGCCGACAGAATATCAGGAAACAGAATCTCAAAACTAAGGGTATATCTATCAAATTTCATCAAAATAAATGTTTTTTAGCACGTTGGTATGTTTTTATCCCCTTTTGGAATAAAAATACACGCGCTTGGCTTGCATCTTTCATTCTTTTGACACAAAAAATAAATAGGACCGACAGGTTAATTACTAATTGTTTAATGTGCTAATAAATTATGAAAGGCATGAACAGACAACTACGAGGGAATTTGCCTCCCAACGAAAAGGCAAACGGGAAGAACAGATTTCTTTCCTTATTACTACTCTTTATGGCGTTTGTATCCGTACAGGTATATGCGCAGGATGTCAAAGTTTCCGGTACGATCAATGACAGTATGGGGCCGATTATCGGGGCAAACGTCATCGAAAAAGGAACGACCAACGGTGTCATCACAGACGTGGATGGTAAGTTCACTCTGACCGTGTCATCGAAAGATGCAGTCATCCAGATTTCCTACATCGGATTTACGAGCCAGGAATTCAAAGTGGGAAATCAAACGGTTTTCAACATCAAACTGTCTGAAGACACACAAAAGTTGGACGAAGTGGTAGTCGTAGGTTACGGTTCGCAGCGCAAATCAGACTTGACGGGCGGTATCGTGGCAGTTGGCGAAGAAAAGCTCCAAATGGTCACGACAAACAACTTGATGGATAAATTGGCCGGACAGATTCCGGGTATGAATGTCACGACCGGCAACGCCAAACCGGGCGAAGACCAGTCACTGCGTGTCCGTGGTGAAAACTCGTTGAGTGCAGACAACTCCCCTCTGATCGTCATGGACGGTATTCCTTACAGCGGTTCATTAGGTGACATCGATCCGGATATCATCGAGAACATGTCCGTATTGAAAGATGCATCTTCAGCTGCCATTTACGGTTCACGCGGTGCGAACGGTGTCATCCTGATCCAGACTAAAAAAGGTAAAAAAGGAGCACCGACCGTAAGCTACAAAGGACAAGTCGGCATGCAACAGGCACAACGTCGCATCGACATGATGAAAGGTGCCGAATATGTAAAATACACGCAGGACTACAACCGCATGAAATACGGTTATTCCGGAGATCAGCTCGATCCGCTTGTACTCCTGAACCCAAGCGAACGTGCAAATTATCAGAACGGTTCGGAACTGGACTGGCAGGACATCATGTTCCGCAATGCTTTAACCACCAGTCATCAGATCAGCATTTCCGGTGGAACAGACGCAACAACCTATATGGCATCGATCTCTCACCTGAAAGAAGATGGTGTTATGGAAAATACAGGGTTAAAACGTACCAACATCGCATTGAACATTACACAGGTTTTAAATAAATGGTTAACTGTCGGAATGGGTACACAAGCTGTCCAGAAGGAATTCGGAGGAGAACAGCCTTACCTGGAAGCCGGCCTGAAAATGAGTCCTTACGGTATCTACAAAGATGAAGAAGGACGCTACGTCGATTATCCGATGGACCAGACATTGTTCTATAATCCGATGGCTAACATAAATGCGACAAACGATAAGACAAACCGCAACGTATTTATTTCTACTTTTGCAGAAATTCAATTCCCTATCGAAGGTCTGTCATTCCGCACAAACTTCGGTTACAACTATCGTAACGAGTTCGAAGGAACTTATTACGGAAGAAACACGCTTTCCGGTAGTAAAGTAAACGGTTCTGCCTCCATAGAGAATATCCACTATTACGATTACACATGGGAAAATCTCTTGAAATACAATAAGACATTCGGCTTGCATAAAATCGATGCTACAGCCTTGTTCAGTATGCAGGAAACAAGTAAAAAGGAAGCTAAAGAATCCGGTGAAAGCTTTGTAAACGACGATTCCGAATACCATAATATGGCCGGTGCTGAAAAGAACAAGGAAATCACTTCCAAGCTTACGGAAACAGCGATGCTGTCCTATATGTTACGTTTGAACTATTCTTATGCAAATAAATATTTGCTGACACTTACCGGCCGTTCCGACGGTTACTCTGCATTCGGTAAGAACAACAAATATGCATTCTTCCCCTCTGTTGCTGCAGCATGGAACATGTCTTCCGAAGAATTCATGGAGAACCAGTCAAACTGGATGGATATGTTAAAGGTCCGTCTGTCATGGGGTTCTAACGGTAACCAGGCTATCAACCCTTATCAGACACTTGACCGTTTGAAACTGACAAACTATATTTGGGGCGACCACGGTACTGTTGTAAACGGTTCTTACTTGCCTACCGATGGGGTCGGCAACCCGAACTTGAAATGGGAAACTTCACGCACGGTCAATGCCGGTATCGACTTCAGCTTCTTCAATGGCCGCCTTTCCGGTAACATCGACGTGTATGTGGTCAACACAAGCGATTTGTTGATGAGCCGTACGGTCCCTTACATGAACGGTTATAAATCCATCATGGACAACGTAGGTAAAACCCGTAACAAGGGGGTTGAAATCGCATTGAACTCTGTCAACTTCCAGAACAATGATTTCAGCTGGACTACGAACGTCAACTTCTCACTGAACCGTGACAAGATTATCGAACTGCGCGGCGACGGTAAAGACGATATCACAAACAAATGGTTCATCGGAGAACCGCTGCGCGTATTCTACGATTACAATGTTGTCGGGACATGGCAGGAAAACGAAACATACGTTGAGAATGGACATACGATCAGCTGGGATGCCGAAAGCGGCAAGTTCCTGAATGAAGAAGGAAAAGAATACCAGAAAGGTGCTGTTCCCGGTTCTGCTAAACTGGAAGACAAAGACGGAAACGGCTCCATCACGGCCGACGATAAGAAAATCATTGGTTCTAAACTACCGAGCTTCCTGCTGTCAATGGGTAACCGCTTCGATTACAAAAACATCTATTTCTCTTTCTTGCTGAACGGAGTGTTCGGACAGACAAAAGAATTGCATGACTACAACTTCGATCGCTGGATGCCGACATACAACTACATAAGTGGTATGGACTACTGGACACCGGAAAATCCGACAAACGAAATGACCTCTCCGGCTTATGTTCCTTACGACAAACACTCATTCTACAAAAAGATGAATTATGTCAATATCAAGAACATCACGATCGGATACACGTTCCCGAAGACAGTTTTAAGCACGATTGGAATCAGTTCGCTGAGTATCAATGCAAGTGTCAATAACCTCTATACTTTCAGCAACATCGACAACTGGTTGAACTTGGAAGATAACGATAATAACAGAAACATCCTCGTTACTTATCCGACAGCCCGTTCTTACATGTTTGGATTAAATCTTACTTTCTAACATTATAATCGAATTTGAATATGAAAAATATATTAGCAACTGCCGCTGCCGCATTTTTATTGGTGACATCAACCGGTTGTTCTGGTTTTCTGGATGAAGAGCTAAAAAGCTCGCTGGCTCCGGACAATACATACACAAGCAGCTATGGCTTCGAAGTCGGCGTAAACGGACTGTACGGTTGGGCCCGTTCTGAGTTTAACACATGGGGAGGCGCAACAACGAGTCAGGGACAAGCTTGCCCGTACGAATCATTCCAAGTGGCAACCGACATCGTTTATACAGGCCATGGCGACGGTTCATTGGTTCCTTTTGAAAATTTGTCTTATACACCGTCCACAACATTTGTCACATCCTATTGGAACTGGGGATATGGCCTGATTGCCTCCGCAAATGAAATCCTCGAATATTCGGAAGGTAATGTCAACTGGGACGAACCGACCGACAAAGCCTATTATCAGGCTGTCGCTCGCTTCTTCCGCGCTTATGCTTACCGATATCTGGTATATTTGTACGGAGATGTTCCATATGTCGACAAAATCGAAAAGAACTTCCGCATAGACTTTACCCGTACACCGAAAGCGGAAGTTTTAGGCAAGATGATCGAAGACTTGCAGTTTGCAATTGCGAACCTTCCGGAAGATCCCGATAAGGTCGAAGTTGGACAATTGACTAAATGGGCTGCCCAGCATATGCTTTCGGAAGTATACCTCATGGCAGGTAAGTATGCGGAAGCGGAAGCAGCTGCAAAAGCCGTAATCGATTGCGGTTACTTCAATCTGATGACTTCACGCTTCGGTGCGGAAAAAGATAAAGCCGGTGATCCTTTCTCCGATATGTTCAAAGAGTACAACCAAAACCGTACTTCCGGTAATATGGAAAGCATCTGGGTTATGCAGCTCGAATACAACACGACCGGAGGCGGCGGAGCAAACGAAGACTGGACAAAACGTGCCTGGGTTCCCAAATACTATAACGAAGACGGTTTTGTGTTGGCAGACTCTTTAGGCGGACGTGGCCTGGCACAGATCGTCCCATTCAAATGGTGGATCGACAGCAACGACTTCTTCGCTTCAAGCGATATCCGTAACTCGGAATACAACATCAAGAGGAACTGGTATTACAACGATGCCTCTTCTGATAAATATGGAAAGAAAGCCGAAATAACAGAGGACACATGGACCAAATTCACCGTATTTCCGGCTGTCACGAAATTCTTCTACGGAAAAGCTGAAGACTTGAGCTACGGCGGTAACAACAAAGACCGTATGAAGTTCCGTCTGGCCGAAACATATCTGTTATTGGCTGAAGCGCGTCTGATGCAAAACAATGCGCAAGGAGCTGCAGACGCGATCAATGTAATCCGCAAACGTGCAAATGCACCGGAAATCGCAGCCAAAGATGCCACGATCGACTTCCTGCTGGACGAACGTATCCGTGAATTGGTCGGTGAAGAGTTGCGCCGGTTTACGCTGGTTCGTACAGGCAAGCTGGTTGAGCGCGTAAAGAAATACAACCCGCACAGCAACACAATGGACGAACACCACACTTTGTGGCCGATTCCGCAGACCATCATCGACTCTAACACAGGAGCCGAGTTCCCGCAGAATCCGGGGTATTAAGCATTGAATACCTACTGACAGACACACACTTATATGGTGAAAGGGGAGTTCCAGCCAAAGGAACATCCCCTTTCTTTTTTATAAGAATCATTGGATTTGGTACATTTTTTAATCATTTTGAGATGATATTATTATATCCTGAGCCTTATCTTTCCTATTTTTGGTGCAGAATTAAATAGAAACAGAACGAATATCATGAAAACTACAATCAAGTACATTTGTACAGGCCTCTCACTTTGCGCTTGTACCTGTTTAGTGAACAACCTGCCGGCACAGGCCGAAACGACAAATACCGCCGTCACTACAACAGCTGCCGGCTGGAACCGGCAAAGCGTTATGGACGTCGCCCGCCGGGTGGCAGACTGGCAGATCAAGGATTATCCCGAAAACAAATATGCCAAGAGCGAACCGCGCGGATGGATCGCCGGGGCGCTTTATATGGGGATGTTCGACTGGGCGGAACTGAGTGGAGACAATACCTATTACGACTGGCTCCGGAAAATCTTCAACCGCCAGAGCTGGCAGGTCGCCAACCGGATGTATCATGCCGACGACGTTTGTATCGCACAAACCTACATCGATTTCTATAATAAGGAAAAGAACGAGAATATGCTGAAACCGACTATCGCTCGCGCTGACTGGGTTTTGAACAACCCTTCCAACGGAAGTATGGACCTCGATTACAGCAAAGGCAGCACGATCGAACGCTGGACCTGGTGTGACGCCCTCTTCATGGCGCCCGGTGTCTACACGCGGCTCTACACACTGACCGGCAACCGCAAATACATGTATTTTGCCGATGGCGAATTTCGTGCCACTTACAATCACCTGTATGATAAAGACGAAGATCTCTTCTATCGCGACAGCCGCTATATCGGACAGAAAGAAGCCAACGGCAAGAAGGTGTTCTGGGGACGCGGCAACGGTTGGGTAATCGGCGGATTGGCGGAAATATTGAAGACGCTGCCGGCGGAAGATACCGAGTTCCGGCCTTTCTATCTCGAACTTTATAAGGAGATGTCCGAGCGCCTCGCCGGGCTGCAAGGGAAAGACGGTTACTGGCATGCCAGCCTGCTGGACCCGGACAGCTATCCTTCGCCCGAAACAAGCGCGACCGGATTTATCGTCTACGGCCTGGCATACGGAATCAACCAGGGTTATCTGCCGGCAGACAAATACCTGCCTGTCGTAAAAAAAGGCTGGGAAGCATTGACACGTGCCGTTGAAACGAACGGAAAATTGGGTTGGGTCCAACCGGTAGGCGCCGATCCGAAAAAGGTGACACGCGACATGACCGAGCTCTATGGTACAGGTGCATTCCTGATGGCTGCATCGGAAATTTACAAATTAGCAGACAAATGAGACATACAGTTTGTTTACTCTTCGCATTCCTCTCCCTTTCCTTATCCAGTATTTCCGCAACGAACGGACAGGATTCATTACGCCAAATGCAGCTTAATGATCTGGGAGTGCAAATCCGATGGGTAAATCCTACCGCCATACGTGCCTATCTGGACGACACAAAAACGGCATTAGGAGAGAAAGCTCCCGCACTTTACGAAAAACTGTCCCGTCTGGAAACGCTCCTGCCCGGAGTACGGCAAGCCTTCTCCGGCAAGATTTCCGTCAATGCAGCCGACGAAGTGATTGGCCAAGCCCAAGAAATACTCGCGTTGAAGCGCGAGATCATCCTGGCCAATCCGCTGCTGGATATGGACAAGGTCATAGTGGCCCGTTACCGTTTAGGCGACAAGGCCCGTAAGGCAATGGGCCCGTCTATGGGCACTTCGACGGCCAATTACAACTCGCTATTCTCCAATCCGCGTAAAGGCTACGATGCCGAGATCGACTTGCTCACAGGTCTGCGTGGACAAATCGAAAGCGGCCGTATATACAAGCCTGAAGCCGATGTTCCCCTGTCGGACATACAACTCCACTGGGATGCCGACCGACTCCTTTTCTCCTCGCTCGACGAAAAACGGAAATGGCAGATTTACGAAATAAAAACGGATGGAAGCGGTCTCCACCAGAAGATCACCGTCGATGAGCCGGATTTAGAGTTTTGCGATGCCAATTATCTGCCGGACGGGAAAGTGGTGGCAACGACCAATATCGGTTACAACGGCGTTCCTTGCGTGCATGGCGACGATGTGGTAGCCAACCTTATCTCCTTTGATCCCGATACGCGTGCTTTACGCCGCCTCACCTTCGACCAGGACGGCAACTGGTCGCCTATCGTGATTCCGAACGGACGCATTATGTACACCCGCTGGGAATATACGGATCTGACACACTATTTCTCCCGTATCGTGATGCACATGAACCCTGATGGGACGGAAAACAAAGCGCTCTACGGCAGCGGCTCCTACTTTCCGAACAGCACGTTCGACATGAAACCGCTCTCCAAGCACAGCAGCCGCTTCATCGGCATTATCTCCGGCCATCACGGGACGGCACGTTCGGGACGGCTCGTCATCTTCGATCCTGCCAAAAGCCGGAAAGAGGAAAAAGGGATGATACAGGAACTGCCGTTCAAAGACCGTCCCATCGTCCCGATCATCAAAGACGAATTGGTGGAAGGTGTCTGGCCTCAGTTCATGAAGCCGTTCCCGCTCAGCGAAAAGTATTTTTTAGTCGCCTGCAAACCGGATAAGGATGCCCTGTGGGGAATTTACCTGGTCGACGTTTTCGATAACCTGACTCTCATCACCGAGAAGGAAGGAGAAGGCCTGACTGCTCCCATCCCGCTGGTAAAACGTGAAACACCTCCTGTCATCCCTTCGAAGATCAAGCCGGATAGCAAAGAGGCTACGGTCTTTATCCAAGATATTTATGAAGGTGAAGGTACGCAGGGTGTTCCCCGAGGTACGATCAAGGCACTCCGTATCTTCGCCTATGAGTACGCCTATATCTTAGCTCCTTCCGACCATGATGCACAGGGAATACAAAGCGGATGGGATATCAAGCGCGTGCTCGGAACGGTCCCGGTCGAGGAAGACGGTTCCGCACTGTTCACCATTCCAGCCAACACGCCGGTTTCCATCCAGCCGTTGGATAAAGACGGGGCTGCTATCCAGTGGATGCGTAGCTGGTTGACGGGTATGCCGGGCGAGATCGTCTCTTGTGTCGGTTGCCATGAGGACCAGAACAGCATACCCATTCCTAAACGCACGATTGCTTCGGCCAAGCAGGCACGCCGGCTCGAGACACCGGAAGGAGGTGTCCGTCCGTTCACTTTCCGTCTGGAAGTACAACCGGTACTGGACCGTAACTGCGTCTCTTGCCACAACGGGAAAAATGCCGAACCGGACTTCCGAAAGGATCAGATGGTCACTTATAAGAGAGGTATATTGACGAAAATCAACAAACAGTATGACCAGAGCTATCTGAACCTGCATCCGTACGTGTACCGTCAGGGACCGGAATCAGATATCTACGTCCTCAAACCGGCCGAGTTCCACGCGAGCAATAGCGAACTGATCCGCATCTTGCAAGCCGGACACCACAGTGTAAAGGTTCCAGAGGAAGATATGCGGACACTCTATACCTGGATCGACCTCAATGCGCCTTACAACGGGGCTTTCACCCAAATCGACCTAAAGCCTCAATCACCGAAGAACCAGGTGGAACGTCGTATGGAACTGGCCGAGAAATACAGCGGAGTACGGGTAGACTGGCAAAAAGAGATCGCCGACTATGCCAACTGGCTGAAAGAAAACAAAAAAGCAGACGGTATTACCGGAGCGACGACCGGAGAGACAGTCGAAATAAAAGAACCGGCCAAACCGATCCGCCCAATCAAAGTAAAGGGATTCCCGTTCGACACGCAGACGGCGACTACCCGGCAAGCAGCCAAAGGCGAAACGACTCGCCGCCTCAGTATCACTCCGGATGTCCATATCGATTTGGTATGGATTCCCGCCGGTAGCTTTGTGATGGGCAACAACCGGACGCCTTCCGCTTCGCCTGCATTTAAGGCAAATGTAAAGGAGGGGTTCTGGATGAGTACGACCGAAATCACGAACGAACAGTTCCGTGCACTTTTCCCGGAACACGACAGCCGATACATCGGACAGACCTGGAAGGACCATACGACTCCCGGCTATGCGGCCAACCAACCCGAACAGCCAGTCGTGCGCGTCAGCTGGGACGAGGCGAACGCTTTCTGTCAAAAACTCGGCAAGATGTCGGGCTGCAACACTTCCCTTCCTACCGAAACACAATGGGAATGGGCGGCACGTGCAGGAAGTGCAGATGATTTCTGGTTCGGATCGACGAGCAGCGACTTCGGCTCTTTCGAGAACTTGGCAGACAGTACGACTGTCGATCTGGCGGTAACGGGTGTAGATCCGAAGCCGATGCGGGCAAACGATCCCATGCGCAAGTTCTGGGATTTCTTGCCGAAAGTCCTGAACGTAAACGACCATCAACTGATCAGTGGCCCCGTCGCCTCTTACCGCCCCAATCCCTGGGGATTGTACGACATGAACGGAAACGTGGCGGAATGGACGGCCTCCGATTACATTCCTTATCCTTTAAAAGAAAAGGCAAACAAAGAGACTGCCGAAAAGAAAGTCGTACGTGGCGGCTCTTGGCGTGAACGTCCTAAATACTCCACATCTGCCGTCCGTAAAGCCTACCTGCCTTGGCAACGGCCGATGAACGTCGGCTTTAGGATTATTGTCGAAGATATGTAAAGGCGAAAGCGTGGGGACAAGGGATTTTGGAACTTTACAAAACTTCAAGAAAGCTGCGTCCATTGCCGGCGCGGTTCACACAGATGCGGACGGGGATGCGCTCAGTCATTTCCTGCACATGCGAGATGACACCGATCTTGCGTCCCTGCGTCCGCAAACTTTCCAAAGCATCCATCGCCACACGAAGCGTCTCGGCATCCAAGGACCCGAAACCTTCGTCGATAAAAAGGCTTTCGACCCTCATCCGGTTGGATGAAAGAGAAGACAAACCGAGCGCAAGTGCCAGCGAAACAAGGAACGATTCGCCCCCCGAAAGGCTATGAACGGTACGCACCTCATCACACATATCCCGATCGATCACCTGCAAGGCAAGCGTTTCGGGAACCCGTTCCAACCGATAACGCCTTGTCAAGCAACGCAATTGCACATTGGCATAGTTCAACAGAATATCAAGCGTATATCCTTGCGCTATGCGACGGAACTTGGCGCCATCGGCAGAACCGGCCAATTCGTTCAGCTTCGCCCAACGTTCGCTTTCCGTACGCCGGACATTCAATTCTTCCTGTAGACCGGAAACTTTCGCCTTGTTCTCCGTCTGGGTACGAAGCCGGAAAGCAAGTTCCGTCTTTTCCTGCGTGAACCGGAGCAGGGTTGTTTCGAGTGGCTGTCCATCAGAAGAAGCCAAATAGCCGGCAGTCCATTTATCTAAAGCCGCCTTTCTCCGGAGTAGGTCGGCAGAAGCTTCATCCAAGTCCTTTGCGATCTGGTCGGCAATGCCACGCGTCTGGTCGGCGATGCCGGATTGCTCGGTCTGGGTAGCCGACAGTTTTTTCAGACGTTCCTTCAGTTCTTCCATTCGCCGGGTGTACTCCTGCTCCACACTATCTGCGGGGCGGCCGTCGAGTAGTTTCTTTCGCTGCGCCTGCAAAGAGGAAAAAGCGATATGGTTCTTTTCGTGGAGCTGTCCGGCTTCTTCCGCTTGCTTTTCGAGAGAAGGAAGAAAAGAAGCAAGAGATTCGCATTCGGCTTTTTGGGCGCTCTCCTGCCGTTCCAACTGATGAAGTTTCTCGGTATTTTCCTGCCACTGACGGGCAAAGTCTGTTAATGTTTTACGAAAGGCTTCCGGATTCTGCAACCATGCTTTCTGCCATTCGCTATTGCCGAACAAGAGGTCGGCAGCCGAAAGGGACTGAGCCAACTGGTCGGATTGTTCTTTTATAGTGACTTCTTCCCTCTCTTGCCGGCTGGCGGCGAGTTGTTGCTTGCCGATCATCTCCTTACAGGCAGCCTCGCTATCTGCAAGTTCTTTATGGAGTTGAAGCAACTGCTGTTGCAGACGGGCAAGATGGCGGGTATGGGCGATGTAGGTTTCTTTTTTATCCGATAAAGCCTGCAATTGAAGGGTGAGGGTAGAAACAGGGGCGACGGGTGCCTGATGGGCAAAAGGATGATGTGTACTCCCGCAAACCGGACAGGGTTGCCCTTCCTGTAACCTGCCGCGCAAATCCTTTATGTTGCCGGAAGCCTCCAAGCGTGCCTGTTCGATAAGCAATTGTTCTCGTTCCTGGCGAAGTTTCTCAATCTGTTTGTCTAAAGCCGGTGCATCGACAGCTTTCAGTTCTTCTTCCAGGTTCCGATACTCCTCTTCCGCCCGTTTCAACGCCTGCTGTTTGTTTGCATTCGCCTGTTGCAGAGCGGCAAGTTGTTTATTCAACGCCACAACCTCCTGCCGGAGCGTTTCGATCGAACGAGTGGCCGCTTCCATCCCCGAACGGGCGACCGATGCTGCATCCAAGTGCAACAACAAGGCTGAAAGCTGCTCCGCAATACGTTCCTTCTTCTTATAACGCTCGCGCCAAGCAGCCAGATGGACCATCTCCTCCGCCCCCTGCTTTTGACGGAGGACGGCAGCCTGATATTTCTTTTCGGCATCTTCCTTCCGAAGCGTAACATTCTTCAACTGCTGCTCCGAATGTGACAAGTCGCGGATAGCCGTATCCAACTGGATATCCAGTTTACGCGCCTGCAATATCTCCTGTTGAAGAGATTTAAAACGAGCTTCGGACTGTTGCTGTTCCTCCACTCCCTTTTCGTATTCACGGCGAGCAACCAACAACAATTCCGTTGCGTGCACCAACTTGTCGGCAGCCTCTTTTTGCTGCCTCCTGCGGACAGAAATCTGCTGTTCGACAGAGCGGACAGCCTCTTGAAGAGCCTGCTGCTCCGCTTTCGCTTTCTCGATCCGCTGCGATTCTTTCTCCGCTTGGGCAAGACGAGTGCGCAAGTCGTTTTCTTCCTCATCCGTCAATAGTTCAATGCCTTGTATGCGTGATTGGATCAAGTCGAAGGCATCTTTCGCCCGCGCATTTCTTTCAAATATCTGGCGGGAAATAGCGGAATAAAGCTCGGTTCCGGTCAACTTCTCCAACAAGGAGGCTTTTTCTCCCTGCTCGGCTTTCAAGAAAGTGGAAAAATCGTTCTGCGCCAGCAATACGGAACGCGTAAACTGTTCGAAGGTCAGGCCGATCAGTTCGATGATACGGGCTTGCAGATCGGAACGCGTCCCCTGCTCTTCCTCCTCCTTGTCGAGGTTGTACAACGCCAAACGCGGATTCTGCAACCGTCCGTTTTCCTTGTCACGCGCACGCGCCACCGACCAGCGTGTCCGGTAGCGGTGTCCGTTCAAGGCCATGAAATCCACCTCTGCAAAACCAGAAGCCGTCCCCCGCCGCAGCAAGAAACGGGGATCGCTCTGCGACAGTTGTTCATTACTGACATCCTGAAGCTTGACATTATTTTCTTTTGCTTGGTCGGTACGAGGCGTACGGGCGAACAGAGCCAGGCACATCGCATCCAAAAGCGTGGACTTGCCAGCTCCCGTAGGTCCGGAAATGGCAAAGATCCCGGCCGAGAGCAACGGCTCTACTGTAAAGTCTATTTCAAAATCACCTTCCAGCGAGGCCAGGTTACGACCTCGTATCGCTAATATCTTCATAGGGAAACCTCCCGTATTACATCGTTAAACATCTTCTCTAACTCTTCCGGCAAATCTCCCCCGAAACGGTTCGTAAAAGTATGGCGAAGCATATCCAGCGGAGCGATCTTTTGCAAATCCGTATAAGACAAAGGACGAGAATCTTCCTCTCCCTCCTTTTTCGGATAAGAAGGGATGATAGAAGTCAGGCGTACAGCCTTATCCGCCAGCACCTCCTCTACCCGATGCCGGAAACCCGGGTCTGGCTCCGTCAGCAGCACCTGTACTTCCAGATAAGGCCATAGGCTGCGGTCGGCTCCCTCTTCCGCCAACGGCAGGTCAGAAAGCTGCAAAAGGACTTCGGCAGGCAATGCCGGTTCCGCCGGAATCCGATGCAAGGCGGTCCGGAGTGGGATAGGCACTGCTTCGAGATCCGACAGGCATCCGTTTTCGAGGGTAAAGGCAACAACCTGATGGTGATAATGCTGTTCAGAGAAAGACATCGGAAGCGGACTGCCTGCATAGCGTACATGCTCACGCCCTCCTACCCGTTGTGCCTTGTGGATATGCCCGAGAGCCGTATAGGCCAAGTCCTCGTTAAAGGCTTCTACCGATATCGATTCAAGCCCTCCCATGATAGTCCGTTCGCTCCGGTCATCTTCCGACAGTTCGGCACCGGTCGCATGCAGGTGTCCCATCGCAAGGAGTACCTCGCCCGGCTGCCTCTGACTATCGGCATAGTCATAGAGCCCGCGGTACATTCGGGTAACCCCCTCCACATAGGTATCTTTCCTTTCCTCCGAAGCGGGGTAATCTCCCTGGCGAAGATAGGGAACAGCCAAGCAAAGTGCCTCCCGTTTCCCCTCCTTATTATATAAGGGGACCAGGAGTGAATCGAAATCGATCTTGCACAGGTCCGTTCGCGGAACAATCCCGACAATCGACGTATTCAGTTCTTCCAACAAAGGTATCGGCGCCTCCAAACGAGCTGCCGAATCATGATTGCCTGCGATAAGCACGATCTGCAAATGAGGATTACGCCGATTCGCTTCCCGCAAAAACCGGAAAAAACGACGTTGGGCGGCTGCTGATGGATTGGCAACATCGAAGACATCGCCTGCAATCAGCAGGACATCGGTCTGCCGTTGCACCAACAGGTCAGTCAACCACGAAAGAAATGCCTCATGCTCATCATCGCGGTCATACCCGAAAAAGGTTTGTCCGAGATGCCAGTCGGCGGTATGGATTATTTTCAATGACATTGTTTCTTGTTTTGTTTGCAAATTTATCAAAATGTCACTACTAACCCATGAAAACGGGATTAATAGTGCATCTATTTGGAACTACTTGCAAAATTTATTGTCTATCTTTGCCCTCTCAATAAATGAAACGGAACGTATGAATTGGTTACAAGAGGCTTTTTTAGAGCCTACTATGGTTCAAGCAGTTATCATTATTTCGCTGGTCTCTGCACTCGGATTATATTTGGGGCGGATCAAGATATTCGGCATATCACTGGGTATCACATTCGTATTTTTTGCCGGTATCTTAGCGGGACACTTAGGGATCGTCGTGAATAAGGATATGCTTTATTTTGCGCAAAGTTTCGGCCTGATTCTTTTCGTTTATGCATTAGGATTACAGGTTGGCCCCGGTTTTTTCTCTTCACTGAAAAAAGGAGGTGTAGCTATGAATATGATGGGGTTGGGCGTGATCCTGCTCGGTCTGGTTATGACGGTCGGGTTGCACTGGACAACAGGAATTTCCCTTTCCAATATGGTCGGTTTACTTTGCGGGGCCGTTACCAACACACCTGCTTTGGGAGCCGCTCAACAAGCTTTGTTACAGATAGATCCAACCAACACCAAAGGGGTGACAGACATGGCTTTAGCATGTGCCGTCGCTTATCCGCTCGGTGTAGTGGGCGTGATCTTGGCGATTATCATACTGAAAGCTCTGTTTACCGACAAGAAACAGAAAGACCAAAAAGAACAACGCGACATGACTACCTATGTCGCCGAGTTCCACGTAAGCAATCCGGCGATTTACGAGAAGAGCATCAAGGACGTGATGAAGCTGACGGAAAAGCATTTCGTTATCTCACGCGTATGGAGAAACGGGAAAGTGAGCATCCCTACTTCGGACACCTTGCTTCATGAGCATGATCACCTTTTGATTATCTCCGTCAAATCGGATGTCGAAAATATTAAAGTCCTCTTCGGCGAGCAAGAGAATGTGGACTGGAACAAAGCAGATATCGATTGGAATGCCATCGACAGCCAACTGATCTCGCGCCGCATCGCGGTGACACGCAACCGGGTGAACGGGGTAAAATTAGGTTCTCTCCGTCTCCGTAACCTCTACGGTATCAATATTACGCGCGTGAATCGTGCCGGTATAGACCTGTTGGCCTCTCCTGACCTGCGCCTGCAAATCGGCGACCGGCTGACAATCGTGGGAGAAGCGAATTCGGTAAACACAGTCGGAAAGATTTTAGGAGACGAAATCAAACGGCTGAACAATCCAAACCTCTTGGCTGTCTTTATCGGCATCTCATTGGGGATGCTGTTGGGGGCATTACCGATCACACTACCGGGAATGAGCACACCGGTCAAATTGGGGATTGCTGGAGGCCCGATCATCGTCGGAATCCTGATGGGTGCATTCGGTCCGCGTTTCCACCTGACAACCTACACAACGATGAGTGCCAACCTGATGCTCCGTCAATTGGGGATCATTATTTATCTGGCGGGATTGGGAATCGATTCGGGTGCACATTTCTTCGAAACAGTTTTCCGGACAGAAGGATTGCTTTGGATCGGACTTGGGTTCCTGCTGACGATCGTTCCGGTGCTGATTGTCGGTTTCATCGCTTCGCAATTCTTCAAACTCGACTATGCACACAACGTGGGGATGCTCTGCGGAAGTATGGCAAACCCGATGGCATTAAACTATGCCAACACGACTGTCGATGGCGACGAGCCTTCCGTTTCTTATGCCACTGTTTATCCGCTCTCGATGTTTATCCGTGTGATTTCGGCTCAGTTGGTACTAATGTTATTCACCTGATCAGGCTTTGGAGCATCTGACCAACACCTTTTCTCCATCTGCCAGAGTGGTTGCAAAGAGATAGACGTGCCCACCATCGGCAATCTTCGTCCGCTTGCGCAAATCTTCTACGGAGAGAGGGAAATTGCGCACGGTTATATTTGCCTGAGGGATTGTTTTTGAAAGTCCTTTACACAGTTTTCCAGTAAAAGGCAGCACTTCGTCCACCCGGAATCTGCGGCCGGGAAAGTCGGGCAACAATTGGTCAGATGTATATAGATGGCTGCTCACTTGCAACTTCTTTACTCCCGTCCGGACAGCTACCTGCTTGAATGCACCGGCTTTTAAAACCGAAGTATTCGGTTCATATAAATAAGCACCGACCTGACTGACCGGAACCAATACAGCATTACGTTCCTCTTCTAATGTAAAAGAGAAAGATTGCATTCCGTCCGGTCCGAAATTAATGCACCGGATCGACGGTTCCCTGCCATCCGCCTCACGCTCCGTCACGAAAAGCAGTTCCTTGCATTCGTTCCTAACAGAAAGGACATGCACGGATGTCGTCCCCGGCAACAGTTCCAAAGTCATTTGTATATCCGCCATCGGCGAGAGCTTTGCGATGAGGCGTGGAGAGCGTTTCAGAAGCTCCGGTAACAGTCCGGGCAGATCGGGTTCGCAATCTTGCAAAGCGAAAACCCGCTTGTTGGATTCTCCCCGGCGTGCAGGGTCGATATAAAAAGCATCGACCTCCGGAAGGGTATCGATGGCTTGGGCGGTATCAGCATTTACAACCGTTATGTTGTTGGCACCCAAGACGGAGAAGTTGTGTTTCGCAACTTCACAATAAGCAGGAAAACGTTCTATATAAGTCAAATGTTTCGCCTTGAGGGAAAGGAAATAGCTATCGATCCCCAGCCCTCCTGTCAGGTCGCAAACTGTCCAACTTTCACCAATCAGCTCCTGCTTATAAGCAGCCGTCTGTTCGGAAGAACATTGCTCCGCAGCAATCTTAGCCGGAAAAATTAATTGTCCGTTCTCATACCACGACGGCAATTTTTCCCGAATCTGTCTCCTGGCCGCAATCTGATCGACCAAAAAGGGAATATCCATTCCGGGATATTTGGCGGCAGAAAGCAGCAAGCGGGCCAAGTCGTCTGCGGCATGTTCTTTGATGAATTGTATGTGTGCAGTTGTCAATTCCATATCGGCACTAAAGTCAGTGACGACATAAAAAAAGAGGGTGTGCCATAGTATTTGGTGACACATCCTCTTTTCTGCGGAAAGCGAGGGATTCGAACCCCCGGTACAGTTACCCGTACACCGCATTTCGAGTGCGGCCCATTCGACCACTCTGGCAGCTTTCCTTAGGTCGTCATTTGCGAGTACAAATGTAGGGAAAATTTAATTCCGTTGTCCTCCAAAGAGCATTTTTCTTAATAAAAAAGGGCATTCTCCTAAAAGAATACCCCTTCCTGTTAACGAATTTGCGAATTATTTGAAATAACGGTTGTATAAACCTTCAAATCCTTTACCGTGGCGAGCTTCATCCTTGCACATTTCGTGAACTGTGTCGTGGATAGCGTCCAGGTTTAATTGTTTTGCACGAGTGGCAATACGTTTCTTATCTTCGCAAGCACCACATTCGGCATCTTTACGTTTTTCCAGGTTTGTTTTTGTGTCCCAAACAACATCGCCCAGCAGTTCGGCAAACTTAGCGGCGTGTTCAGCTTCTTCCCAAGCATAGCGTTTGAATGCTTCCGCAACTTCAGGATAGCCTTCACGATCAGCCTGGCGACTCATAGCCAAATACATACCTACTTCAGTACATTCGCCCATGAAATGTGCGTTCAAGTCTTTAATCATTTCTTCATCACAACCTTTAGCAACACCGATCACGTGTTCATCGGCAAAAGTCAGTGCACCGGTCGTTTCTACCATTTCTTTAAATTTGCTCTTCGGCTGCTTGCATTGAGGACAGAATTCAGGAGCTTCATCACCTTCGTGTACATAACCGCATACTGTGCAAATCCATTTCTTTTTCATCTTTGTAAAATTTTTATTGGTTGTATAATCTAAAATAGTTGTAACACTCGTCATTTGTTCTTTGCAAATGTAGGGAAACATTCTAAAACAAGCTCTACAAAAACTCATAAATTTATTCTATCTGTTAATTGATAAAAACTATGAAACCTATCCTTTGCTCTCCATGTTATATTAAAAAACTTTCATAAATATGGACACATCAAAGATTATCAGCCTACTGGGCGAACAAAGCGAGTTTCTGTTGGGACACACTTGTAAAACGATCGATAAATCACTTATACACATTCCTTCACCATCTGTCATCGACAGTATCTGGATCGACTCGGATAGAAATATCCAAACATTAAACAACCTGCAACGCTTGTTAGGAAGCGGACGGTTGGCAAACACGGGATATGTTTCGATACTGCCTGTGGACCAAGATATCGAACATACGGCGGGAGCTTCCTTCGCTCCGAACCCGATCTATTTTGATCCGGAAAATATCGTCAAGCTGGCCATTGAAGGAGGATGCAACGGAGTAGCTTCCACGTTCGGAATATTAGGTTCCGTAGCACGTAAATATGCACATAAGATTCCGTTTGTGGTCAAACTGAATCATAACGAATTACTGACTTATCCCAATTCATACAACCAGATCATGTTCGGCTCCGTAAAAGAAGCTTGGGATATGGGAGCGGCTGCCGTAGGCGCCACCATCTACTTCGGTTCGGAAGAAAGCAGAAGGCAGTTGGTCGAAGTGTCAGAGGCATTTGAATATGCACACGAATTGGGAATGGCCACCATCTTATGGTGCTACCTGCGCAATAGTGAATTCAAAAAAGACGGTGTGGACTATCATGCCGCAGCCGACCTGACGGGACAAGCCAACCACTTGGGTGTTACGATTAAAGCGGATATCATAAAACAAAAACTGCCGGAAAACAACGGAGGATTCACGGCTGTCAAATTCGGCAAGATCGACCAGAAGATGTACACCGAACTGACTACAGAACACCCGATCGACCTCTGTCGCTACCAGGTTGCCAACAACTATATGGGGCGTGTCGGTCTTATCAACTCCGGCGGTGAATCTCATGGAGCTTCCGACTTGAAAGATGCGGTCTACACGGCTGTCGTCAATAAGCGGGCAGGCGGTATGGGGTTGATCAGCGGGCGAAAAGCATTCCAACGTCCAATGAAAGACGGTGTAGAACTGCTGCACACCATACAGGATGTATACCTGGACCCAGGAATCACAATTGCTTAGTATAAATAAAGAAACGCCGTCCCGGACAATTCAGAACGGCGTTTTCTCTTTTATGAATAAATCCTTATTTCTTCAACCACATATCCAGCCATTCGAAGAATGTACGCTGCCAAAGCACCCCATTCTGAGGTTTCAACACCCAATGGTTTTCATCAGGATAGATCAACAACTCGGCCGGAACACCTCGAAGGACGGCTGCATTAAACGCTGCCATACCCTGGTTAGCCAAAATCCGATAATCCTTTTCACCGTGAATGCAGAGAATAGGAGTATCCCACTTATCAACAAACAAGTGTGGGGAATTGGCAAACGTACGTTGTGCCGTCGCATTCTGCTTTTCCCAGTAAGCGCCACCCATATCCCAGTTGGCAAACCACATTTCTTCTGTTTCCAGATATTGCATTTCCATATTGAAAATACCGTCGTGTGCAATAAAGGCTTTGAAACGTTTGTTGTGGTGACCGGCCAGCCAATAAACAGAGAAACCTCCGAAGCTCGCCCCCACGCAACCCAGACGATCCTTATCGACAAACGGTTCTTTGGCCATCTCGTCAATAGCTGTAAAATAGTCTTTCATGCACTGGCCTCCATAGTCGCCGCTGATCTGTTCGTTCCATTCCATACCGAAGCCGGGAAGGCCGCGGCGGTTCGGGGCAACCACGATATAGTCATTAGCGGCCATAATCTGCATATTCCAACGGTAAGACCAGAATTGGCTTACCGGGCTTTGAGGACCTCCTTCGCAGAACAACAAGGTCGGATATTTCTTATTCGGATCGAAATGAGGGGGATAAATCACCCAGGTAAGCATCTGTTTGCCATCTGTCGTTTTCATCCAACGACCTTCCACCTTGCCAATTGCCAACTGGTCATAAATCTGCTTGTTCTCCGTTGTCAACTGGGCCACTTTATTGTTATCAGCCAAATCGATCGAATAGATTTCATCTCCCATGCTCAAAGAATGGCGCTGCACAATCAACTTATTTTCACCTAACAAGGCTACACCGGCATAATCGTACATTCCGGAAGTAAGCGGCGTGATTTTGTTACCATCTTTCAGATCAATCTTATATACCTGAGACTCGCCATGCCATACCCCCGTAAAATAAAGGGCCTTTGCATCTGCACTCCAGACAAACCCGTCTACGTTGGAGTCAAAATCTTTGCTGGCGAAGATTTTTTCGCCTGTTTCCAGGTTCATGACCATCAAACGGTTCTGGTCTGACTCATAGCCATCCCGCTCCATGCTCTGCCATGCGATAAACTTGCCATCGGGAGAATATTGGGGATTCGTGTCATACCCCATGATGCCTTCACTGATATTGGTCGTCTCTTTCGTATTCAGGTCATATACATAAATATCCGAATTGGTAGACAACGCATATTCCTTTCCAGTCTTTTTACGACTCGTGTAAGCGATCTTGTCCGATGTCGTATTCCATGCCAACTGTTCGATTCCTCCGAACGGTTTCATCGGGCTTTCAAACGGTTCACCTTCCATAATATCGACAGGGTTACTGATAGCCTTGCCATCAAAATCGGCAACAAAAGGGTGCGGGGCTGTTGTTACCCATTCATCCCAATGTTTGTACATCAGGTCCGTAACAATAATGCCGGTAGCTTTATCCAAATCCGGATATTTATCTGCTGTACTCTTGACTGTCTTTACCTGTGAAATAAACAAGACTTTCTTTTCATCAGGAGAAAAGGCAAAACCTTCGATATCTCCGTCATACCGAGAGAGCTGTTTACGGTCGCTTCCATCCGGATTCATTTCCCAAAGCTGGCTGCTGCCGCTTTCATTGCAAAGGAAAGCGATTTTCTTTCCACCTTTGATCCAGACAGCTTCATTTTCGGAGTAAGCCGTTTTCGTAATCTGCTTATTGTCCGTCCCGTCTGCGTTCATGACAAAGACTTCGCGATTGCTTCTGTTTTCCGGTACGCTGTAATAAGCTACAGTATACACAACTTTCTGTCCATCCGGAGAGACATTCATCCCTCCGATACGTCCCATTGCCCAAAGCACTTCCGGCGTCATCCGTCCGTCTTTCACTTTAATATCCGAACGCCCGATCACATTTTCCATGTTTTCTTTCGCTTTCACCTTTACTTCAATGTCTATATCCTTACTATTACAAGCACCAAATAATAAGGATGTTGCCATAACCATTGTTCCGATAGATTTATTCATGCAGTTTATAATATATTGTGTTTTGGGCACGAAAGTACAAAATATAATTTATATCTTTGGAATAATCTAATAATCCACTGAAATTAAATCAGTTGTTCGGATTGTCAAAAAGTGAGGTAATGAGTTGGCGACCGTTCTGGTTTCTACATACTTACATAAATTGCGTGATGTATAACTCATCTGTTCACAAAGGTATATTTTTTTTCTGAACTGACAAAAAAACATCAATGTTTTCCGGTTTCATTCGGATTATTCCGGTTTCAATTCAATTCTCCGAATGGGATATGATTCCCGATTCCGTCAATCTCCCGTTTCCTTTGCTCGTCTGCGAAGGTAGTACAGACTTTCATTGAAAGTTGAAAGGTCAGGCGGCAAGCCGTTTCGGTCGGAATCTTCCTCTTGCTCCGCAGCGAGCGTATTCCGTCCGAAAACCTTTCCACTTTCAGGTCTGTACTTTGAAATGCAGACGGCAACGGAAACAAGCGACTGACGGAAAAGAGAAAAACCGAAAAATAAACAGCATACAGACAGGTTCAGATGGGACAACCTGTCTATATGCTGTTTATCGTTTTTCTTGTGGGAGGATATTTAGAATAATAATTAAACGGGCAGACGGCAAACTGCGCTCCCTCCAGAAAAAAGATTTAGTTTATCCGCCACCTTTCATCCGGCTTGCATCCCTATATCCCTGCCGTAGCACCTCCTCTATCTCGCTCCTTTTATACAAGACCTTCCCTCCGAGTACATAGTAAGGCAGTGTGCCGTTGGCACGATAGTCGCTCAAAGTCCTGCGGCTGACTTTCAATAACCGCGACACCTCCTTGTCAGACAAATAGTCCTCCTCATTGAGGATGAGGGCGGCATTGTTGGTAATACTGTCAATCCTGACCGACAAGCGGTCAATGCTGCTATGGATGGACTGAATCCAAGCATCGTCTTTTGTCTTTAATTCGTTGTGCATATCTCTGATGTTTTAATGTTATTCCATACCCTGCCATCTCAAATAGTTCTACCGTTCCAACAGGCTTCCTTTCTTCTGTCCTCCACCTTCACGATGACACGCTTCACGTCTTCGGGACGGTAGAAAGTTCTGTTCCCTATTTTGGTATAGGCAAGTGTCCCGTTATCCCGAAGTGTCTGCAAGGTTCGTTTGCTAATCCTCAATACCTGACATACCTCCTGATGGTCGAGCCACTTTTGGGGCTTCTTTCCACCGTGACGATGGCAAAGGTTATCCACCCGCTGCATGAAGTTTTCCAACTTCGCAGCCATTTCCTCAAATGCTTTCTTTTCAAAAATCACAAATTCCATATCATTCATTTTTTATATTAATATTCGCTTTCGTTCCGCTAAGATAAAGGGGGCTTGCGCACATTACCAAGCGTTTTCTGAAAGTGGCAGCTTGTGGCACCGGTATGGAAGTCGTCGGCTCCTTCACCCGCTTTTTACCTGCCGCCTATGCAAATAAAAGCAGGAAATTCCATACGGCAATGGCTTTTCAAACGTGTGACGGCATATTGCGTCGATTGTCCTCATGTTGCACAGTCAGTGGACATGATACCCTCATAGAACAGACCGTTAAACTACAGTTCTGATTATACCAAGTACAGTTTGCACGATGTTTCATACAGGCAACAGCCCAAAGAATTTTCACCTATTTGTATTTAAGGAAGCACGCATTTTCAGACAGATTGCATCAGACTGAAAATGCTTGTCATGGCTCCAGCTTCAATTTTTACGAATTTTCATCAGCTATTACTTCAAGGCTACAGGCAGACCGACTCCCGATGTTATCGAAAGTCCGTCAGCCCGTAGCCTTTTTTATTTATTGCCTTGCCGGTTGTCTTTTCCGAAATAGCCCTTAATGGATTTTTCCCTGCAATCAAATAACGTGTGCAAATCATAGCAGTCCGCACCGGTGATTCAGTCTGTGAAATGCAGAATAGAACATAATTGCCACACTGCCTCCATTTGCTTGACACTGTGTAATATACATAGTTCCTTTGCTCACGATAACAGGTCAAGGCACACACCAAGACCACAGTATTAACTCTTAAAAACATATCAAGTATGAAGAGAAAAATAACAGAAGAGGAGATGAAAACCATTACGGAAGTGTATCTCCCAAGTAGTTCACAAGTACCGAAAGAGAATGCCATGAAGGAGCTTCTTGTCTCGCAGGGTTTCTTTCCTGCCGAATCCTCGAACGGGGTAGAAACGGCAGAACCGATAAAAGCGGTTGAACCTGTTCCGACAGGTCCGAAGAATGGGACAACAGAAATTCTTGAAGCGGACAAGCCAACCACAGAGCTTGTGCCCGCCTACGGCATCGCACGCCGTATCAGCAGCAAGCAACGCCGCATGTCTTTGGAAGAGTACCGCAACGCCTTCCTGCAAGTTCCGAGAATCGATGACCGCAAGCCCGTGTTCGTCAGCTGTGAGGTAAGGGACAGGCTGGATGAATTTGTCCGCAAACTCGGTGGTCGGAAGATGAGCGTTTCGGGACTGATTGAGAACATCGCCCGGCAGCACCTTGAAATCTATAACGAGGATTTCGAGCAGTGGCGGAAACTATGAAACAATGTAGGTAAACTATGAAGACAATGTTTACTGACAATCAGGAAAAACCGTCTGATAAACCGCCATAAGCGGAGGACGAACCGAACTTCAGTTTCGGGAGTTGGCGAGGTTATCTTTCGGGCATCCCGAAAACCTCGCTCCACTCCCGAAGAGTGGAGGCAATCCGCTCCCGGTGGTCGCAGATTGTAAAGGGACAGAACACAAAAAGACTATCAATTATCAGAATCAAACAACATGGATGATAACAGAAAACTCAAGGCGAGAGGCAGACCGAAAGCCGGCAGCCTCCGCAAGTTGACAAAGTCGGTAACGGTGAAGTTCTCCAAGCCCGACTATGAGCGACTGCTCCGCAGAAGTCGGCAAGCCAACAGGACGCTTGCCGAGTACATACGTGATTCCGCATTTGAAGCCCAAGTCGTGGCCAAGCATTCGACGGAGGAAGCCGCCACCATGCGCGACCTTGTGGGAATGGCAAACAACCTGAACCAACTTGCCAAGTTGTCGCACCAGACGGGATTCTACCGTACCAACGAGATGATAACGGCATTGCTGCATAAACTCAAGGAGATCATGCAGCAATACAAGTCCACGGGAAGGAGGTCACGATGATTGGCAAAATAAAAAAAGGACAGACCTTCGGCAGATGTGTCCGTTATGTGACGGGAAAGGACAATGCCGAAATCATCGCTTCGGACGGTGTCCTGTTGGGCAGCAACCGTGAAATAACGGACAGTTTCAATTACCAGTGTCTGCTTAATCCCAAGATTAAGCAACCGTTGGGGCACATCGCTTTGAGCTTCAAGCCGGAAGACAAGCCGAGATTGACGGACGGGTTTATGGCTAAAATAGCATTGGAGTATATGGAGCTGATGGGCATAAGGAACACGCAATTCATATTGGTCAGGCATCATAACACCGACAATCCGCATTGCCATTTAGTCTATAACCGCATCGGGTATGACGGCAAGGTAATCTCTTCGCAGGACGATTACAAGCGTAACGAGATAGCCACGAAAAGGCTTAAAGACAAGTACGGACTGACCTATGCCGAAGACAAGAGCAAGACCAACGTGGAGAAGTTACGCCCTGCCGAGCGGGTGAGATACGAGATTCACAATGCGGTCAAAGCGGCATTGAAACGCAGCAGCACATGGCAGGAGCTTGAAGAACTGTTGAAGAGGCAGGGCATCGGATTGGAGTTCAAGCTGAACCGCAGGACGGGGGCAAAAGAGGGATTGAGTTTCACGAAAGACGGGCTGGCCTTCAAGGCTTCCGATATAGGCAGACAGTACAGTTATTCAAAACTCAATGCCCAATTAAATTGGATTAAGCCGGAATTTGAGCCTAAAAAGTCCAAACAAGAGCCTGTCTATCCAATGGATGAACGGCATAGGGTGCAAAGCGGCAACCTGATTGAAGGAGGTTTGGGCTTGTTCACTCCGTCTGAAAGCCACCCGCAGGACGAGCAGATTCCTTATGAAGAGCTTCTCCGCAGACGCAGGAAGAAAAAGAAACGAAAAGGCTTGGGACTATAACCCGGCCTACATCAATTTTTGAAAATGTATAACAAATTGGATTCAACATTATGAAGAACGAAGAATATATGGAAAGCATCTTCGGATGTCTGGAGAGAATCGAGGTTAAGGTAAACGGGCTCTCCAACCCTCAAACGGTAAACGGAAACACCGAAGTGGATAACAGTGCGAATGAAGCGGCCTTGCAGGAGGTCAGACAGGATTTGAACAGTGTCAAAACGGCATTCAAGCGTGTTTATGAAGGTCTTGTCGCCATAAAAGGGGATACTGCTGACTTGCTAAACCGGAACGCCATGCCGGAGAAGTTCATGGAAACCTTATCGGTATTAAAGAATGAACAGCAGGAAATGCACAAGAGGCAGAATGAATTTTTGAAACGGTTTGCCACTACGGAGGCAGACGCCATGCAACAGATATCGGAAAAGATGGAAGCGCTTTCCACTTCCGTCAGGGAGAGGATAAGCAAGCCTGACAAGGTCAGACATTTTTTCATCTTCGAGTTCGTTTCCAAATTGTCATGGCTTTGGCTGATGCTGAACATGTTTGTGTTCGGCGCATTTGGAGTTGCACTCTACTATACGACACGCCCCGATTATGACCGCATGGACAACGACTTGAAATACCGCTATATCAAGATGGAAGGCGGGGCATCCCCCGAACAGATTGAAGAACTTGAAAACCTCTTTGGATTGAACCGTGACAACATGAAGATTCAACAGGTGCGTGCGGATGTGGAGGCATACGAAGATGCGGTCAAGAAGCAAGCCGCACTCGCGGAGCAGGCACGGCTGAAAGAACAGGCTGCAAAGGAGTTGGATAACAAGGCAAAGTCCATCAAGGGAAAGCCAATCCGAACGGACAAACAGAAGAAGTGAGCCTATGGCAAGCGTGAAGATCAAGTTCCGCACCTCTACAGTAGAGGGCGGACAGGGAACAATATTCTATCAGGTAATCCATAACCGTGTAGCCCGTCAAGTGAAAACGGGCTACAGAATTTATGAGAGCGAATGGGACGGCAGTCTGTCAGAGATAGCAATGCCCCGTTTTGACGAGACAAGAAAGGCTTATTTGTCGGAAATAAGGGATAAGGTTACGAATGACAGTCGCAAGTTCCAACGGATCATCGCAGCCTTGGAACGGCAGGGTACCCCATACAATGCCGATGATGTGGTGTCGGCTTTCATTTCCGCCACTACCCAAGACACCTTCTTCGGATTCATGGAAGAGGTCATTATGAGTATCCGGAAATTAGGGAAGATACGGACTTCCGAAACATATGCCACCACGCTCAACAGCTTTCGCAAGTTCCGGGAAGACCGGGATGTGCCGTTGGAGAAAGTGGACGCGGACATGATGATGTCATACGAGGCATGGCTGAAAACGAACGGGGTAAGCCCCAACAGCTCATCGTTCTATATGCGCAATCTCAGGGCCGTTTACAACAGGGCGGTAGAAAAGGGACTGACACCGCAACGGTTCCCGTTCAAGCACGTCTATACGGGAGTGGACAAGACCGTAAAGAGAGCCGTGCCGTTAAAGGTCGTCAAACGGATCAAGGAAATGGATTTGACACTCAATCCTGTGGCGGATTTTGCAAGGGATATGTTTCTCTTCTCGTTCTATACCAGAGGAATGTCACTTGTGGACATGGCGTATTTGCGTAAGAAAGACCTTGCAAACGGCATTCTTTCCTATCGCCGCCGCAAGACCGGGCAGCGGCTTTTCATCAAGTGGGAGAAACCCATGCAGGAGATCGTGGACAAGTACGATACGGAAGATTCCACTTATCTGCTTCCCATTATCAGCCAACACTCGAAAATTGAAGAACGGATGCAATACATTTACGCGGGACATAACATCAACCGGAGCCTGAAAGCCATAGGCCGGGAATTGAAGTTGTCGCTGCCCCTGACCATGTATTCCGCGCGCCATTCATGGGCAAGTATCGCCAAAAGCAAAAATATTCCCCTGTCGGTCATCAGCGATGGAATGGGGCATGACTCGGAGGCTACCACCCGGATTTATCTTGCATCGCTGGATAATATGGCGATAGACAAGGCAAACAGCTTGATATTGAAATCTCTATAAGGATCAGGATTGTTGAGCGAATGGAACCTCTCTTTGTAAGAGTTTACTATCTCTTTGTAAGAGAAGATTTTAATGATGCAAATATAGGCAAAATACTGCAAATCACACTATAAATGGCTAAAAAAGTTGTGCAAGTGAACAATTTTGTTGTGCACTGTAAGAGGATTGTTGAGCAAATGGGATAAGTCCGATTGGACAAATCCCTCATTCCCAAAAGAAGATTTCCACATCATCTTCTCTTACAAAGAGAAGGTTATTAAAAATGATATTTATGTGGACAAAAAGGAACTGTATAATATTGGCTGTCATGCTTTTGTGGAGTATCTCTTCCTACTCCCAAGAGAGCCGTTCGGAAGTCTTTGTCGATTTCCGGATAAACAGTATACGGATAGATCAGGCGTATGGAAACAACGCTGAAAGACTTCGGGAGATAACCGATATTCTGCAAGGTGTCTTGAACGACCCGGCAGTGGAAATCATTCAACTCTCGTTTTGCGGCACAGCCTCCCCCGAAGGGAGCTACCAGCTTAACAAAAAATTGGCGCAAGGGCGTTTGGAAGCCCTTGAAAAAATGGTGCGGGAAAAAGTGGCAGTGCCGGACAGCATCATCACACGCGACAGCGGATATATCCCATGGGAGTATCTTGTCAAAATGGTGGAAGAATCGGATATGTCCCATAAGGAGGATATTCTGAATATTCTGAAAGGCGAATCCGAAATTGTCGCGTATCATGGCGGCCAACATATCGACAGCCGCATCCTCCGCTTGAAAGGATTGGACAATGGCAGGGCATGGCAGGAATTGAACCGCCGTTTCTTCAGCCGTATGCGAAACGCCAGCATGGTAATTGTCACGTTCAAACAAGTGGTTCCTCCTCCCGTTGCCATTCCGGAACCGATAATTGAAGAAGAGGAAATACCCACGGATACAGTGCAAATCATTGAGCAGGATCCGATAATTGTCGACACGATTCCCGAACCGGTTCCTGCGCCTGTCGTGGAGGAATGGGGACGTAAACTGTATGTGAAGACCAACGCGCTCGGATGGGGATTGGCGATTGCCAATGCCGCCGTTGAAGTGGACCTTTGCAGGCATTGGTCATTCAATCTTCCGGTATATTATTCGGCTTGGAACTATTTCAGCTCCACGCTGAAATTCCGTACTGCCATGATACAGCCGGAAATACGCTATTGGTTCAAGGACGACAATGACGGATGGTATGCAGGAGGGCATATCGGCATCGGTCACTACAATGTCGCCACCAATGGCGAATACCGCACGCAAGACCATGAAGGGAAATCTCCGGCGTGGGGTGGCGGATTGGCACTCGGTTACCGCCTGCCGATAAACCGGGATCAACGTTGGAAACTGGAATTCTCCATCGGGGCAGGAGCTTATAAGTTGCATCACGACAAGTTCCGCAACTATCACAACGGACTGTTGGTCTATACCGAGAAGAAAACCTATATCGGCATAGACCAAGCAACGGTATCGTTCTCCTATACATTTGACCTGAAAAGAAAAGGAGGTGCAAGATGAAAAGAGGATATACACATAGTATAATAATGTATATGCAGGTTCTCTTGTCTTTCGCTTTCGGCATGGCAAGCTGTGATGTGCATGAGTTTCCAGAGATTCCGGAAAAAGTGCCGTTCACATTACATTTGAATTGCAAGACCCAACTCCCCATCCATGAAGAGATAAATTACACGACACGTTCTGACAATCAGTTGGCAGAACATGATATGCGTTATATCATCAATGTTTACAGAAGCGAAGATGGAGAAAACTTCACTCGTCAAGCAGATACTGCAATAGTCTATACAAGACATCTTGACGAAGAGCAAGACCACAGCATACAGTTGAACCTAAACCAAGGCTTCTACAATTTCATCGTATGGAGCGACCATGTTGACAAGGGTACAAACGGCGACAAGTATTACAACACGAGCAATTTTGCTGAAATCACCTATCCAGACCGAGAGAATTACGAGGGCTGTAACGATTTTCAGGATGCTTTCCGTGGAACAGTACAGGCTTATGTTCTATACGACCAATATTCAGATGGCAGCATTATAGAGCAGGAAGCAAGCGTACAACTGGAAAGACCGCTTGCCAAATTCAAATTCATATCTACCGACTTGGAGGAATTTATCGGACAGGTTTTAGCGAGTGCTGCTTCAAAAGGCAAAACAGCTTCACGCACCATCAATCCCGATGATTATAGAGTAGTATTCCGATATACAGGCTTTATGCCTTGTTCTTTCAATATGTTCACTAACAAGCCCAATGACAGTTGGACGGGTGTTTCCTTTGACGGTAAAATGATTCCTCTTGACGAACACGAAATAGAATTGGGCTTCGACTATGTCTTTGTGAACGGCGCGGAATCCAAAACAAATGTAGCGGTAGAAGTATATGACAAGGATGGAGAACTGTTGAGCAGCACCAATACGGTTGAAGTGCCGCTTGTACGCAGCAAGCTGACTATCGTGAGAGGCAATTTCCTTACTTCAAAGGCTACAGGCAGTGTGGGTATCAACCCCGATTATAACGGAGATTTTAATATTGAGATTGAATAAATTATGTATAACCCATTAAACGAGAACAACAAGCAGAAAGACAAAGAAAACAAAACCGTATTACACCGTTATTGAAGGACTACGGTGCACAGAAAGATTATTTATTCCTCCATTTTCCTTTTTTCGGGGGATAGATTAACAGCAGCATCCGCAATAAAATGCGGAATTTTAAAAAGGGTAAATTAGTACTAATTATTTAAGTTAAAACAAAATGACTAAAGAACTATTTTTAGGAATGTTTGCAGCAACAGCGATGCTGTTCGCAACATCGTGTCAGAATGACGAGCTGGATGCAATTCAGTCGGGCAAAGAAAGTATTGTTTCATTCACTCTGGAACAGCCTGGTATTGTAACTCGTGCCTACTCAGACGGTCTTACAGCAAAAACGCTGACCTATGCTGTTTACGAGGCAAATTCAAAAACGCCACTTATTACCAGCGAAAATCAAGTAACATTTAGCAACAAGACAGCAACAGTAAATCTTCGTTTGGTAACTGGCAAGAGTTACGATATTCTGTTTTGGGCTGATGCAGAAAATACACCTTATACATTTGATGCCGCTGCACAGACAATCACTGTTGCTGACAATTTGACAAGCCAGGACGAAAATCGCGATGCTTTCTTTGCAGTTGAGAAGTCTTTGTTGGTTGACGGGGCTATCAACAAGACAATCACTTTGTCCCGCCCGTTCGCTCAGTTGAACATCGGTACTACCGATGCAACAGAATCATCAACTGCAGCTTTTAATCCAACACAGAGCACAGTAACGGTTAAAAATGTATATAAAACTCTTAACTTGTTTGATGGTGCAGTTTCTAACGAAACTGAAATGACTTATGCTATGGCTAACATTCCTGATGCAGGAGAAACATTCCCTGTTGCCGATGTTAAATACTTGTCAATGAACTATCTGCTTGTAGCGAGCGAGAAAGAACTGGTGGAGGTTGACTTTACTGTTACCGATGGCACACATAGCATTGAACGTGAATATGCTTCTGTCCCTGTTCAGCGTAACTACCGTACCAATATCTATGGCAAGATTTTGACAGACCCTGCCGATTTCAATATTACGATTAAGCCTGATTATGAAACTCCTGATTATGAAGTTGTAGTATGGGATGGCAAGACTGTTACAAAGCCTGCCTCAAATGATACAGAATGGACTGTATCAACTGCTGCTGAATGGATTTATCTTAAGCAGAATGGAGTACAAGGCAAGAATATCAAGTTAGCTGCAAACATTGACTTTGGTGGTCATGAAGTAAAAGGTCTCGGTTTTGACGGAGAATTTGACGGACAAGGCTTTACAATGTCCAATATGACTCTCCTTTGCGGTGGAAGCTACTATTCAAACGGTCTTTTCCAGGGCGATGCTTCCGCAAGTGTGACCGTAAAGAATGTAACTATTGAGAATGTAACTGCTGAATGTGCAAATCCTGATCAGGGATATGTTGGTACTATCTTCGGTGATGTTCAGACTGGCAAAACTGTTACATTGAACGGTGTGAATGTGAAGAATGCAAATCTTTGCGGAGTTCAGTCTGTGGGCGGTCTTGTAGGATTCGTTGCAAGCGGTGCAACACTTAATGTCGAAAACTGTACAGTTGACGGCTCCGAGATTTCAAACTATGCCGTAGATAACGAATCCGGCTATGTTGCCGGTCTCGTTGGTCGTCCTGTTGGTACTGTGAACGTAGAGAACTCTACCGTTACCAGCACTACTATCGACGCTTATTATGCTTCTCGTCGTGGCGAGTCTTCTATCCAGCCGGTTGTTGGCGATAATACAAATTTGACGGCTGGCGAAGATGTCAAAGTTTCCAAGACATCCTTGGAAGGCGCTATTTTCGTGTCAACAGCAGAAGAACTTTGCAAAATTAATACATCGAGTAAAGCGTCCACATTGGTTGTCCTGACAGCCGACATTGATTTTAAAGGTGCTACGATGAGTAAAAATATCGAGTTGAGGGGTGACGGCGACGTATTCGATGGTCAGGGGCACACAATATCTAACGTGGTTTGCAAAGATCAAGGCGGAAACTATGCAATCTCTTTGTTCCGTGGTGATGCTATCGGTGGAAAGAAAGTGATCAAGAACCTTGTAATCAAAGGAATCACTGCTAAAAATGTATCTTTTGCAGCAGCTGCCCTTTGGTCAGACCTTCAGGGCGCAAATATTGTGATTGACAATGTTCATATCTACAATGCCGATATTCAGGCTGGTAACTCGACTGGTGGCTTTGTCGGTTTTGTTAGCGGTTCAACAACCGAAGTTGTTATAAAGAACTCGTCTATCAATGCTTCTGCTATTACAGGTAACAACAGCGGTCGCACAGGGGCTCTTATTGGTCGTGCTTATGGTTGCGGTGCCACTTTGGAGAATGTTCTTGTTGATGGCGTAACTGTTAATGATGCAGCCGCTTCGACATCGAACCTTGTCAAAGGTGAAAACGGATACACCGGCACTGTTACAGTTAAGTAATTATTAGGTTTGACATTTTAGGGGCAAGGAAACAACCTTGCCCCTTTTGATTTTCTTCGTTACGAATAACTAACCTCGTTTTAAGTATGATCGACACGACATTGAGAACCATAAATGAGTGTGTAAACGATGGATCTGCCGTGCATCTGTATTACAAAAAGTGATACTTGGATAGCATACGGGGTCTCTGTTTATATACTAAGCCAAATAGGAATAGAGCCTATGAACATTGTATATGGTTATTCAAATGAGATTCTTATGCCTTTTGCAGAAGCGGATAAGAGAGTAATGAAATAGTTATTCGGTAATAATTCGGAAGAGTATAGTAAAGACATTGTTCATTTGATGTTTCTGTTATCTATAAATCTTGATGATTATGTCAGATGGACAAAGCTGTTAAAACATTTGTGACAAATCTATACCCTCAAAAATACTTAAAAGCCGTGCCACAAGACCGTAGCACGGCTCTACTATATCAAGACTTCACATAACTTTGGGACTGCAATCTACCAAAAGATATTAAAAGATTTATGTTCTTCTTTTTTCGTTGGTAAACACTCTTCAAGACTTTTTGCCGAATCATATTTGCCTCATAGGTATTCAAACGAAAGGCAAGTGCAACAATCACTTCAAGATTGTAGAATGTTGCCCAAATTGTCGGAGTAACGGAACTGTATCTTTGGGTGCTTGTCGGGCAAAGCCCACTGTTCTTGTATATGGCTTTTATGGCGGCTCGGAATGTCGGGGCTATTACCCCGAACAACTCCACCAGTTCCATTTCCGACATCCATATTTCAGAACTTGGAATATTGACCGTACCATTCTCGCTGATTGATATAATTGTCCTTTCCATAGTTACACCGTTATTGATATATTGTTAAACGACTGGTTGAGTTGACTGCCGAACACCGTCAAATCCCTGTCTATCTTTTCGGTGGTCACTTTGGCGTATTTCTGCGTGGTAACGATGTTCGTGTGACCCAAAATCTTGCTCACGCTCTCTATCGGCATGCCCTTGCTCAAAGCGAGCGTGGCAAACCCATGCCTCGAACAATGAAATGAAATCGGCTTTTCTATCCCGCACTCATGTATCATCCTTTTCAACGGCTTGCATATAGACCAGTAGTTGAGGTCGGGAAATATGAACTTGTTTTCCTGAAATGACTCATAACGCTTGATAATCTGCAAGGGAATATCCAACAGCTTCACTTGGAACGGCACTTTTGTTTTGTGCCGTTTCGACAATATCCATTTCTCGCCGTTCACATCCACAATGTCATCGGTGGTCAGTTCCTTAATATCCACAAAAGACAAGGCGGTGAAACTGGCGAAAACAAACAAATCACGGATATAAGCCAGCTTGCCATCCGTAAACTCGTGTGTCATTACAGCCTTGATTTCATCTTCCGTCAGATAGGCACGGTCTTTTATGTTCTGGTTGACCCGGTACTGTGCGAACGGGTTTCTCGATGTCAGCCCGTTATAATGAGCCTTCGCCACGATTGTTTTCAGCCACATGCAGTTTGACCATACACTGCCATTGTGCAGACCCGCATCCGTTGACAGATAGATTTCATACTCCTTGATGAAGTCGGGAGTAAGTTCAAGCATGGATATATCACTCCGCTTGTAGTTCTTTCTGATGAAGGATGCCAGATGGTTCCTTGCCCTTACCCTGACCTGATAGGAGCTCAAAGCCCGGTCTATCCCGATACGTTTCTTGAAACTCTCGTTGTCCTTGTCAAACGCACCGAGCAGGGTTTCATACTCCGTACCGATACCTTGATAGGCGTTGCGCACCATGTCAGCCGTAACAAACGCCTTCCTGTCCGACAGACGTTGATAATGCTTGATGATTTGAGCCTTGATATTATCCAATGAGAGGTTAATATCACGAGCCTCCTTACTTTTGCCTTTCGCCCGGTTGCCCTTTGCATCCCAAAGTTCCTTTGGGATAGAACACTTGCAACTGAATTGGGCTACAGAGCCATTGATAGTCACTCGTCCCATGATGGGGACAATACCGTTTTTCTCCTTGCTTCCGTTCACGTAGAACAGCACCTTGAATGTACTTCGCATAATCCAATCTTTTTTTTGTTACAAAATTAGTTATCAGCGAATTATACATTGATATGCAAAATGATGCAGAAGATAGAAACATTCTCCACCGACTGAAATCCTGACCCGACAAATGGGTAATGATTTGAAAACCGTCCGCCCTCATTACCTT
>ENA-ORNZ01000165-ORNZ01000165.1-human-gut-metagenome-genome-assembly--contig:-NODE-165-length-98956-cov-4.811680_pt1 | contig 98956 bp, 93 predicted proteins | sample MGYA00242124_ERZ509040 | MGnify/ENA primary metagenome ERZ509040 (study PRJEB26280, sample SAMEA2338733) | human gut metagenome | biome: human gut; feature: human-associated habitat; material: faeces... | reverse complement strand
ATATTGGGTATAGACCGGTATTGATTGATACCTTTGAGAACGGGTACTGCTTCAAAGAGGGCAATATTAGAAAAAACAGTTTTAAGGATGGCAATGCAAATGTAATTGAGAATTTTAAATCTGTGTCCTTTGATTATCAGAAGAATGGAGATATTGTATCGTTTAAACAGCAGAAATTCAACTCAAAACTTACTCCGTCAGGTGATATTATTGCCACTGTAAATGAAACAAATTTGTATTATGTACATTATATAAATAAAGTGGTATCAGATGATTACGAATTGACAGAACAAGATAAAAAAGACCAGTCCAGTGGAAAAGTTGTATTCAGTTACGATGACAGTGCTTCTCAGATTGAAGTCAGTCAGGTTCAAAGCGTTAACTGGAATAAGGATGGCATCCAGTATGCTTTGCTGCAAATAGATGGAAAATTATCTGCCGGAGAACTTGCAGATATGGCGAGAGAGGTTATTAATAACAGAAGATAAAGAAAAAAAGATGGTGGATTCAGTCCGGTTCACCATCTTTTTGTAACTGTTGTGGAAATACCTGTATCGCAGCTGATGCATAACACCCCGTCAAACATCCAATTACACAACATTTGAATAATCAGATTCTGTTCAATCTTTTATACTGTCAACAATTCAGCATTTTTTATGATATCTTTTATCTTTTTTCGTCCATTTCAGCTACATCTGCGATCTGAGCAGCTGTATAACCTTTGTTGTACATTTTCATGATCATTTCCCGTTTACCCATCTCAATTCCAGTTTCTTTAATTTTCTGGCTTAAATTACACATAATACCCACATCCTCTCTGAAATCCTTTTCCATTGGAATCGCATATTCATTTCCAATGATATTCAGTTTTTCGTTTACTGTTAAATCCTGAGACAACAATGCGCCCAGTAATCTATGTAACTCATATTTCTCCTCATACTCCGGAAGTTCTTCAGCCAGTCCAATCATCACAATATTAACCAAGTCCATTTTGCCCTTCCACTCATGGGAATTTACAATACTGTCCTTCACCAAATGAATATGTTCCAGACTATTTTCCGGCATATTCATACATACCCAGATGGAATAGACTCGCTTGATATCATTATAATTTGAATTTGAAAAATCTCTTTCTTTTTGTGAAGAAATCATTCGACTCACATAAAAGATTGCCCGATTCAATATATCGTACCCATTCGGTTCGTCCTTTTGGGCTTCTACATTAATAATAATCTGCGACAATCCATCCCTCATCCTGACATAGAGTATAATGTCAAATCGTATCATTCCCTCATGAAGTTCCGGGTTTTCAGAATTAAGACCAACCACACGAGATTCATCATTTTTAATAACAGTATTAGTAAAACCTGTTTCTATTGGAACAGTGTTAATAAATGGTTCGCCTTCAATGTAAGAAACCACATCTTTCGGATCCATCCCTGCAAATTCATCAACAGTCTTTACTAATATATGGGCCAGGATACTTTTCTGGCCAAGTAATCGTTTCGCACTTTCATCATATTGTGCGTCTTTATCTGTCGTAAGAATTGTATTTTTGATTTCTGTATTCAAAGTCTTTCTCCTTTTCTACAGCACATCTAAAACTATTCTTCGGCTATATATTTATTATACTCTAAATCTGTATTTGCAACAACATTCAAATTATTTATGTGAATTTTTTCCAAAATTTCTATAAAGTGTAGCAGTCATACCGGATTGCCTTTCCGTTTAAGGTGTAGGACGGCTTCCTGCCGGCGAGGAATTCACTCTTCAACGGCCTTTTTACAATAATTTTTTCCGGATTTGCCCAGATCGCTGCATCAAAAAGATCTGTCTCTTCGGAGCATGGCGGCTCAAGCTTCTGGATCAGCTGAAGTTTTTTGTTAATCAGGCTGGATTTCTGTCTTGCCGGAAACATCGGATCAAGATAGATCACATCTACCGGATCAAGCTGTTTCGTCAGGCATTCCACGCTGTTCCCCTCGATCAGTTTCATTCGGGCCGCAATATCTTTTAAAACCATATGTTTCTTTGCACGACGCAGCGCATCTTTCAGAAGTGCCGCGATCACCGGGTTTTGTTCATACAATGTCACCTTATAACCCTGCGCCGCCAAAAGGAACGCATCTTCGCCCATGCCTGCTGTCGCATCAATCGCCCTGCGGCCGGACTTTTCCGACTTGGCCGCGCGAACCAGCATTTCATGCTGCAGTCTGCCATTCGTGACACGGTGGAGCATATTTTCGAAGTCTCCCTGATAAGTCAGTCCGAAACCTGTCAGAGACACTCCCTTCGCACTGAAAAGAACCGTCAGATATTCTCCCTGTTTTTCTGCAATGCGATAGCCTGTACGTCTGGCGAAGGCTTCCGCCATATCTCTCTGTCCGCCTTTCTCAAGGCAGATTACAATTTTATCACTCATTTTTTTCTTTCACTTTCCTGGAATAGTCCTATTTTACAATGGAACGCAAAATATTGCAATTGTGGTAGAATTTTCTTTACAAAAACAGCTCAGGACATGATATACTATGAAAAGATCAAACACATAAGCAAAGAGGGATATCTATGAAATACAGAGACGAAATACACATTGCCATGATGGCGCTCGTTTTTTCCTGCGCCATGTTTGCTATTTATGCAGTAGTACCAAAGGACGCTATCGTAGCTGCCAAAGCCCGTGCCACGGTTACAGAAGCACCAGAGACAGCCGCAGAAGCTGAGGCGATCCGTTCCTCACAGGAAGAAGATGCCGGATTTCCGATTTATACTCAGGACAGTAACTATGATTATGACGATTCTTCGGATGATTCCGATAATTCAGACACAGGTACAGATACTTCCGATACAACTACTTCCGACACGGACAATTCCTCTGTCGATTCATCCACTGACAACAATTATGATGACGGTTCCAGTGATAATGTAGTTGATGAGGGTATTTCCCAGCCGGGTGATTACGATTATCCTGACGGCACCGACGATAGCGGTGACGGATTCACCTATTACGAACCGGATAACACCGGCACAGATGACACCACATCCTCCGATAACGGCGACTATGTAGAAGAATAATTACTTTCTATTAATACAAAGAAGCATGAAAGGAAAGGGACACTTTAACGTATTCCCTTTCCTTTTCTTTTACTGTTCGGCTGTCATATTGAACGGACAATTTGCGAACAATTCGTTCACTGCGCATTCATATACCGCACATTTTTCACTTTTTTTGATCTTTTTGATATATTTTTTGCTGTCAGCAAACATCGGCGCCAGATAGAACCAGAGTTCTTTCATTTTGAACAGAACATTTCTGTCTCCGGACACCTCCTGACAGTATGTATGATATACGATATCGTGAAACTTACGTATCTCCTCTTTATCAGCAGGCTTTCCGCCTCGAATCTCCCTTGCAAGTGAAGGCAGCGCCAGCACACCTCGCCCCATCATAAAACAATCCACAGACGGAAAACGTTCCTGCACTTTTGCAAAATCTTCTGCCGAAAAAATATCCCCATTGTAGCAAAGCGGATTTTTACTCTTTTGAACTGCATATTCAAAAGCTTCCAGATTCGGAATATTTTTATAAAAGTCTTTCTGAACTCTCGGATGAACGATCAGTTCTTCCAGTGGAAAGCGATTATAAATTTCCAGTAAATCTTCGAATTCCTCCGCATCATCCATACCCAGTCGCGTCTTTATGGATATTTTTAAATCGGTATTTGCAAAAATATGATCAAGAAAACGTTCCAGTTCATCCGGTCTCTCAAGAAAACCCGCACCACAGCCCTTCGTAACTACTGTCTTGGACGGGCAGCCCAGATTCAGATTGATCTCCCGATATCCGAGCCCGGCAAGCTGCGATGCCGTACGCAGAAAATCCTCTGCATTTCTGGTCAGGATCTGCGGAACCGCATACATTCCCTGATTGTTTTCCGGATCAATGTCTTTCTTTTCTCTGCCGCTGAAATTCAGGTTCTGTTTTGCCCTGATAAAAGGAATGAAATATTTATCAAAACCTCCGAAACATTCATAAAGAGCTTTGCGATAAATATGATTCGTGATTCCCTCGAGTGGAGCAAGATACAGCTTCATAAATTATAAATTTCCAAGGTCTACTTTGTATTCATCAGAACCTTCCTGATTTACTGTGTAGTATGCAGCACGTCTCTCAGCGTTAATGTAGATGCTGACATCTCCTGTCAGTCCTTTATCTGCAACTGCTTTTTTGACTGCTTTCTCTACGTCTTTCATAGAAACGTTTGTTTCGAAGATTTCAAGAGATACTTCTTTTACTCTTACACCAGCAGCTTTACGAACAGTCTTGGTTGCTGTCTTTGTAGCAGTCTTAACTGTTTTTTCTGCTTTCTGAACAACTTCCGGAGCTTTATTTACAACTTCTTTTACAACCTCTGCTGTCTTCTCAGCCGGTGCGGAAGCCTCAACTTTTTTGGCTGCTGTTTTTACAGTCTCTTTTACTTTTGCTGCTGTTTCAGCAATTGCTTCTGTTGACTTTACTGTTGTCTTTGCACTTCTTTTTCTCATAATAATTTTCCTCCTGAGCATGTATAAATACACTACTTTCTTCTCCGTTACAGTACCACATTCATCCAAAGCTGTCAAATCTGCCCTTATTCTTCGACAAGAGAGCCCATGTAATAGAAGCCGTGACACTCGTCCAGGCTGACTTTGACGTACTTGCCAAGAAGATCAGCACTGCCCGGGAAATGTACAAGAAGATTATATTCGGTTCTTCCTGTAAAAATTCCTTTTTCTTTGCTTTCTTCCTCAACCAGTACTTCCTGTACAGAACCTTCAAATCTGGAAGAACGGGTACGTCCCTCCTTTTGTACCAGTGCAAGAAGACGGTTAAAACGCTCTTTTGCCACATCCTGCGGAATCTGATTCTCCATAGCGGCAGCAGGTGTGTCACTTCTCTTTGAATAAAGGAACGTAAATGCAGTATCATAACCACATTTTGCTACAACATCCAGAGTTTCCTGAAAATCCTCTTCAGTCTCTCCCGGGAAACCAACAATGATATCTGTAGTCAGAGAAATATCCGGGATTGCCTTACGGATCTTTTCGACCAGATTCAGATATTTTTCCTTATCGTAGCGTCTGTTCATGATCTTCAGAATACGGCTGCTTCCGGACTGAAGCGGCAGATGAAGATGATGACAGATCTTTTTACTTTTTGCCATTGTTTCGATCAGTTCATCAGAAAGATCCTTCGGATGAGAAGTCATAAAGCGGATGCGCTTCAGGCCTTCCACATCTTCCAGCATTTCCAGAAGCTGTGCAAATGTAACCGGATACTCCAGTGTTTTTCCATAAGAGTTTACGTTCTGTCCGAGGAGCATGACTTCTGAGACACCATCTGCAACCAGACGTTTTACCTCTTTTACGATTGCTTCCGGTTCACGGCTTCTCTCACGTCCGCGTACGTATGGTACAATACAGTAGCTGCAGAAATTGTTGCAGCCAAACATGATATTAACACCGGATTTGAATGTATAGTTACGTTCTGTCGGAAGATCTTCTACAATCTGGTCTGTTCCCTCCCAGATATCGACGATCTGCTGATCAGACTGCAGCATTTCATAGAAAAGCTCTGCAAATTTAAAGATGTTATGCGTTCCGAACACAAGGTCTACAAACGGATAAGACTTCCTGATCTTGTCAACCACATGCTGTTCCTGCATCATACAGCCAAAAAGAATAATCTTCATATCCGGATTACGGTCTTTCAGACTGTGCAGATGGCCAAGTCTTCCGTATACTTTGAGGTTTGCATTCTCGCGGACAGTACAGGTATTGTAAAGAACCACATCCGCCTCTTCATTATCCTGTCGTACATATCCGATTTCGTCCATAATTCCCGCTACGGCCTCAGACTGCTTTTCATTCATCTGGCAGCCGAATGTCGTCAGGCAATAAGTAAGCGGACGGCCTGACGCATTGGATTTCTGTGCCGTTAATGCCTGCGCAAGTTCTATAAATGAACGCTGACGCAGAGTTTCTTCTGCGCTTGTAGTCTGTTTCTCTTTAGAGGATTTATTTGTCATTTCGTACTGACTCCTTCGTTATAATAATCATTTATAATGGTAAATTAATTAATTGCATTTCATTATCATACCGTAATTTCAGGGCTTGTGCAAGCGTTATCTCCCCTGTCTCATCGATTTGTACTTCCGATGTTACTGTTCACTCCGTTCACAGGTAATGTCCCGATTACAGTGAAAAAATATATTCCAGCGGCAGTGTATGGATTTCTCTGTATTCAATCTGTTTTTCAATGGAAGCAGCATGCACTTCATTTTCGCAGGGCACTTCGATACGAAATGCCGGCTGGTGACAGATTTCAGTGTAAAATTGTTCCGGGGAACCGTATCCCTGTCGTCCTGCAGGTTCCACATCTTCGAGATGGAAATTCTTTTTGTCCATATCGGAAGCACTGCATTTTTGCAGATGTCGTGCCATGCGGTATGATTTCTGGTTCGCAGTGAATGCCTGAGACTGGCGAAAATACACAATTCGTTTGCCGGCATATCCAAAGGAAAGGAGGCCTCTGCCGGGATCATCCTGAAACAGTCTTACCAGCGCCTTCGTTTCATTTTCACTTGCAGGCTGCTGGTGGATCTGCTTTCTCCGATAATAACCGGTAGGGAAATTTTTCCTGAGTTCTGTTCCACGGGCATTGCCGGTAAATTCTTTGCAGGAGACTTCCTGCATACGAAGCATCTGCCGATAGATCGGATTACGTATGGCAAAAAAATCATTCTCATAGATTTCATAGCCATCCGGATTTAAAATCGGGACAAAACAGATTGTCCATTTTTCAAACAAATCTCTGAGATCATAGATTTCTTCAAGCTTCCAGCCACATTCCCAGGCTCTTGTGTATTCTTTCACCATCTCCACCAGATAGCCGGGCATATGCCGGTCTGTACCGATCATTCCGGCAATGCAAAAAACTGTCTGGTTACCATTCCCAACCCATACTGCCGGGATCATTCGTTCATCATGAGAGCTTCCGATTACCTGAAAGCGTGTAATCTTACTGTAGCGTCCTGCCGTTTCCCACATTTCATAATAAAGTTCTTCATATGTACAGGGTGTGTTATTTGTTTTGATCATATCGTCGTTCCTGCTATGTATGAAAAAAGTCATTTGTTCCTCTATCAGTATATGAAAAGAGACAGGTCAAAAGACCTGCCTCTTAAAAATATTTCTTATATAAAATCAAATTTCTTCTTTTTTGCGTTTACGAACTACCACATAACCACCTGCAAGAAGTGAAAGTGCTGCAAGTACAGACATTGTACCGATCGGGGATTCGTCGGCTGTAGATACTGCAGATTTAGATTTGGAGCCTGCATCTTTTGCGGATGCTGCTGCCGTTGCAGTCAGTTCTGCATCTGTGCCGCCATCTCCGCCACTGCCGTCTCTGCCGTCTCCGCCATCCGCGTCATCCTGTGCCGGTGTACCGGAAAGTTCTGCAAGATAGTTTGCAAGTTCTTTATCTGTATACTCTACTGCGGTGAACTTAGCTTTATATGGTTCTACTACATCTGTAGCCTCCCAGTTTTTGCCATTATAGACTTCTTTGGTACAGTAAATATACATGGTATATGTCACAGAACCTCTACCCTTCAGCTGCTGACCCTTCGGTGCACTGATCTGCCATTTTGTATGGCGTTCTGCCTCAGTGGATAGAGAGAATGTCCAGTATGCCGGAACCCATCTTTCATCGCCTGTCACATATGGTGATGCATCATCCTGTCCTCCACCCTTTGGTGTAAATGTATAAACTTTTCCCGGGAAAAATTTGATAGAACCTTCCAGACCAGATACAGTTCCTTCTGTTACTTTGTGAGTACGCGCTTTCTGAGTGTTACTGTTATTGTTATTATTGTCACTTGCGGCTGCTGCACGCTTTTTTAACAGCTCTTTTTTATATGGATTTATTGTGACAGCTTTCGCTTTTTCTGTAGTATTTCTTCGTGTCACAACAACCATTTTTGAGGCACTTTCAGGAGCATCCTTTGCTGTTACAGTAAATGTACGATTGGCAGAAGTTGCTGTAAACTTAAGTTTACTCTTCATCGCAACATAAGTAGCATTGATTTCCTGAAGCGTTGCTGATGAGTCTACCCAAAAATATGCCCATTCACAGTCATCTGTAGCAGTACATGTCGCATGGAATGTATTGTGATCTTTCTCATCCCATTTACCACTTTTGTATGTCAATGTATACTTCTTTTGCTCATCACCTGAATCCGGAACCTTCGTTACCTCTTTCAGTGAAACAGAAAGACCATCTGAAGCTGTAGAATATTCATATTTTGATGAATTTTCATAGCTGATATTTTTTACGGCTGCTGTAAAGTCATCTTTCGATACACCCTCATCGGCCTTGATCACTTCCAGTCCAGCTTTCTCACCTGTATGGCTGAATGAAGATTTTCCGGTCAGTGCCTTCTTAACAACCAATTTTGCAGCGCCATCCAGAACGATGTTTTTAGCTCCGTCATTTCCGGTAATACTTGTATCCCCTTCTATAAATACATCTGTATTACTGTATACCGCACCCTTGGTGCCAACTGTATTACCAGTAACTGTACCACCGGCAAATGCAATCTTACCATTGTTACAATTGATTGCAGCACCACCTGCAGCATAATCGTTTTCTGTCAGTGTTACCCTTGGATTTAATCCAAATCCCGCATTATCAGAAACATCTACAATCGCTCCAGCTGCCGAAACAACTCCATCTTCTGAACACTTGCCGGAAACTGTAAGTGTCGTATCAGCTGTACCATCTGCAGAGAGCTGAAGCCAGCTGTTCTCTCCTGTTACAGAAAACATCGTTCCTGTGAAAGCTTCACCTTCTGTCTTTCTGGAAATCGTAACTCCGGCAGCAGCAGCCTGAATAAAGACTTTCTTTCCGGTTATTTCAATTGTCTTGTCAAGTACAACAGGTTTTGTAATCTGAATAGTCGTTGCATTCGGATTCGTTTCTGAATAAGCTTCTACTGCATCAACAGCTTCCTGCAGTGTTTTATAGTATACTACTTTTCCATCAGCATTTGTCGCCGGCATCTGGCTCTCTGCATCAATAAGTACAATTCCTGTATTTTCTTCTACAGGTTCTGTGCTCTCACCTTCCTGTGGATCCACTTCTTTATTCTCTTCCGTCTGCTCCTGTGTCTGAACTTCTTCTGGCAGTGTCGTATCTGCTGTAGCTGGATCTTCTGCCGCCGGTGTCTCAGCCGCTCCGGTATTGTCCGCTGCCGGTGTTTCATCGGTAGTTGTATTATCTGCTGCAGGTGTATCAGTTGCTGCATCTGCTGCATCCGCACCATCTGTTACAGGTGCTTCTGCATCACTGCTTCCGTCTTCGCTTCCTGCTTCTTCGGAATCGGCATTACCGACACCTTCTTCTGACATGGCCGCCATATCACTCTCTGCGGCAAATACTGCTGCCGGAGCGCTTCCTGCTGCAAGTGCCCCTGCAAGAATTATTGCAAATAACTGTTTTCGTCTCAATTTAATGTTCCTCCATTATGAGTCTGTAAGCTGTAACTAATTATACACACGCACACTTTAAATGTCAAATCAACACATGCGCTCTTTTGTCCAATATTACTGACGAATCTGTCCGTTTCCGTAGATGATATATTTCGTGGTCGTCAAAGCAAGTAATCCCATAGGTCCTCTGGCGTGAAGCTTCTGGGTACTGATACCGATCTCTGCACCGTAACCGAACTCAAATCCGTCGGTAAATCTCGTGGAGGCATTTACATATACTGCTGCCGCGTCCACTTCATCAAGGAATTTCTGGGCATTGGTATAATCATTGGTGATGATCGCCTCAGAGTGTCCTGTGTTATAACGGTTGATATGTGCAATTGCCTCGTCTACAGAATACACCACTTTGATTGACAATATGTAATCCAGATATTCCGTTCCCCAGTCTTCTTCTGTGGCATCTACAGATCCCGGCATCAGTTCATGCGCTTCTTTATCCGCTCGCATCTCCACATGCTTTTCTTTCAGTTTCTGTGCAAGTACCGGGAGAAGTTTTTCTTTTACATTAGCATGCACCAGAAGTGATTCACACGCGTTGCAGACACCGACACGCTGCGTCTTTGCATTGAGGATGATATTCACTGCCATATCCAGATCTGCACTCTCATCTACATAAATGTGACAGTTTCCCGTACCGGTCTCAATTACCGGGATCGTGCTCTGGTTCACAACCGCCTTGATCAGACCCTTACCGCCTCTCGGAATCAGCACATCTACATACTCGTTCATTTTCATGAATTCTGCCGCAGTCTCTCTGGAAGTATCTGCAATAAGCTGGATCGCATTTTCCGTAACGCCACATGCTTTCAGAGATTCGCGGATACAATCCACGATTGCCTCATTGGAATGGATCGCGTCACTACCGCCTTTCAGGATCACCACATTGCCTGTTTTAAAACAGAGTCCAAATGCATCGGCTGTTACGTTCGGACGCGCCTCATAAATAATACCGACCACACCGAGCGGCACACGCTTCTGCCCGATCAGAAGACCGTTCGGACGTTTTTTCATGCCGGTGACTTCTCCGATCGGATCTTCAAGCGCCACAAGCTGTCTGAGTCCCTCTGCCATACCCTCGATTCTCTCCGGACTCAGCATAAGCCGGTCAACCAGCCCTTCCGGCATGTGGTTCTGCTTCGCATTTGTCACATCAGCTGCATTCGCTTCCAGCAGCTTGTCTGTCGATTCGACCAGATGATCGGCAACCGCCGCAAGCACCTGATTCTTCTGGTCTGTCGTGATCGTGCGTATGGTATTTTCTGCTTCTTTTGCATTCATTCCAAGTTGTAACAGCATTTTATTCATTGCATGACCTCCCCGGGGCATCTGCCCTTTTACTTAAGATGATAAGCTGATTGTTCTGTAACAATGATCTCCGGCGAAATATCCGTGGGTTCTGTCGGGACTTCCGGGAGCATCTGAAATTCAAATGCCACTGCCACACGTCTGACCTGCGGATGTTTTTCCAGGAAGCGGTCATAAAAGCCACCGCCATAGCCGACCCGGTGATTTTCTTTATCAAATGCCACTCCCGGCATGACCATCATGGCATCTTCCCACTGAACGATCTCACCCCTTGCCGGCTCCGGAATCCCGAAGTAGCCCTTTTCAAGCTGTGCAAAATCTGTCAGTTTATAAAACACCATATCCTGACCGACTACCTTCGGTACGGCAACTTCTTTGCTATCCCGCCATGCGGCTTCGATAATAAACCCGGTCATAACTTCATGGTTATAATCTGCATAAGCAAGAATACGCTTCGCATCCTTATATTCCGGAAGTGTGGTCACCCGATCAGCGATCATCCGGCTCCATTCTTCGATCTGCGCATCGGTATGTGCTTTTCGTGCTGCAAAAATCTGTTTTCTAATTTGCTTTTTTTCTTCCATATTTTTCACCCAGATTTGTAACTGAACCATCTTTTTCTTTGATATCGATGTTGTTGAGCTGCGCTTTCAGATTCTGACGTACAGCCGCCAGATATTCCTGTCTGAGTTCTGCCTGTTCCTTCTTTTCTTCTTCTGTAAGACCTACACTCTTTGCCTTATGTGCAAGTGTGTTGATACGGTCGATCTTTGTATTGTCCATCATATCGGTTTCCTCCTAGAGAAGCTTTTCTATATAGTCGATCAGATAAAATTCTTCTTTTTTGTTACCGGCAAACAGCGTGCCGTATTTTCTGCCTTCGATGAGTTTGTGGATGATATGAAAATCTCTGCCGTTGGCAATGATCATATCTGCTCCCGCGGATGTTGCAATCTCGGCAGCAGTCAGTTTCGTCGCCATGCCGCCTGTTCCGACTTTGCTCTTCGGTCCTTTGCCCATACTGAGCAGGCGGTCATCCAGTTTCTCCACAATATCAATAAACTCTGCATCCGGATTGGTATTCGGGTCATCAGTGAACAGACCGTCAATATCTGAAAGCAAAATCAGAAGATCTGCTCCGATCAGTCCTGCAATTACTGCTGACAGTGTATCGTTATCACCGAAAGATTCCAGCATCTCCAACTCATAGCTTGAAATCGAGTCATTTTCGTTGACAACCGGAATTGCCCCGAGTTCAAGAAGCTCTTCGAATGTATTTCGGGCATTTATGCGATTCAGGTTGTTAACCATTGTGTTTTTGGTCATCAGAATCTGTGCTGCCATCTGATTATATTCTGAAAAAAGTTTCTGATAAATCATCATCAGACGTGCCTGTCCGACTGCAGAGCAGGCCTGTTTTTTCTTTAATTCCACGGGTTTTTCATGCATTCCGAACGCAGATGCGCCGACTGCCACCGCACCGGAAGTAACCAGTACGACATCTTTGCCCTGATTATGAAGATCGCTTAATTCGCGTACAAGGACTTCCAGCTTGCGAAGATCCAGTTTATTGGTTTCTTTGTGGATCAGGGACGAAGAGCCGACCTTGACCACGATACGTTTTTTGTCTTTCAGTAATTCACGGTAATTCATGTTATCTATTCTCCAGTATGTTAATCTGTTTATCTGGTGATTCCCAGATCTTCGAGTGCTTTTGCCTGTTTGGCTTCCATCACTGCCGCCTCATCCGGTTCCATATGGTCATATCCCAGAAGATGAAGCATGCTGTGTGCAAAAAGAAAGCTGAACTCTCTTTCGGTACTATGTCCGTATTCTTCTGCCTGTGCATAAACCTTGTCTACGGAAATCATCACATCGCCAAGAATCAGTTCTTCTGTATCGAGATCAAAATAACTGTCATCACCTTCAATAACTGAATAATCTGCCGGTGTCTCAAACGGGATCATCGGGAAAGAAAGCACATCCGTCGGTGCTCCGATCGAACGAAATTCTGTATTGACACGTTTGATTTCCTCATTGTCAGTGATCACAAGATTTACGCAGACATCATACGGACAATGCTCTGTTTCAAGGATGTGAGCCGCTACCTTTGATGCCAGTTTCTCATAATCTATATCAAGTTTTCGTTCTGCTTCATAATCAATCTGTATGGTCATTCTTTTTCCTCCGGACTGTCCTTGTACTTCCCGTACTGCGGGATGGTTTCTGTTTCTTTTCATAATCGTCGTATGCCTGTACGATCTGCTGTACAAGCGGATGTCTCACAACATCCTTGCTGGTAAGCTGGCAAAAACCGATGTCATCGATCTTTTTGAGTACTTTTGCTGCCACATCCAGGCCGGATGCCGCATCACGCGGAAGATCTTTCTGCGAAGCATCACCGGTCACAACAACTTTTGAGCCGAAACCGATACGCGTCAGAAACATCTTCATCTGTGCCGGTGTAGTATTCTGTGCCTCATCCAGAATGATAAAGGCATTATCCAGCGTACGACCTCTCATATAGGCAAGTGGTGCGACTTCGATCAGTCCACGCTCCATGTTCTTTGCAAAGCTGTCTGCACCCATGATCTGATACAGTGCATCATACAGCGGGCGAAGATACGGATCTACCTTACTCTGCAGATCACCCGGCAGGAAGCCAAGCTTTTCGCCTGCTTCGATCGCCGGTCGTGTCAGAATGATACGGCTGACTTCTTCATTTCGAAATGCAGTGACCGCCATCGCCATTGCAAGGTATGTCTTACCGGTTCCTGCCGGTCCGATACCAAAGACGATCATTTTTTTGCGGATCTGCTCTACGTAATCCTTCTGTCCTAAAGTCTTTGGCTTAATAGGACGTCCCTGTATTGTGTTACAGATAAAATCTTTATCTATCTCTGTAAGCACCTGATTGCGTTCTTCCATCGCAAGTGACAACCCGTAACTTACATTCTGTCTCGTAATGGTGCTGCCCTTTCCGGCAAGCCCCACCAGTTCTTCTATCAGTTTCTTTGCCTGAGTGGCACTCTGCTCTGTCCCGAGAATCTTTAACAATCCGTCTCTTGAGATCAGTGTGACATTCAGTGTCCGTTCAATCAGTTTCAGGTGTTCGTCAAACTGTCCGAACACGTTTCCCTCCAGATCTGCAGGAACCTGCGTATATAGCTCAATAATGCTGTTCGCCATCCTCTGTTGTCCTTTCTGCAGGCTGCTCCGGTATTTCTACAGGAGTCTCCCTTCCGATTTTTTCTATAATTTCCAGAAAACCCTTGCTTATACAGGTCTTGTGGTCAACCTCTATTTTAACATTATTTGCAGATATTTGAACCCCTTTTTCAATTAATTTTTCCTCGTAAAGCTGTAAAGTGCTCCATGCAAGCGCGCGGACCTCTTTTTCGGTGTATTCTCTGTTCACTGTTTCGTAGTGTTTCCGGGTGATTTTGCCCACTGTAAACGGCAACCGGAAACTGTCTGTCAGCCGTAGGATCTTCTCCTCCATGGTATTCTGCCAGTTGTTTTCGGCACTTCCTCCCAGTTCCAGATAAGTATTTCCTGTTTTGAAAAAATAGCTTTTTCGCTCCCTGCCATCATACTCCTCTGCCTGATATTCCAGCGGAATTTCCCGGTAATATGCTTTTTTTCTTTTTATATAAATGTCCGCATCCGCATGAACGCCTTCGTACCTTACCACTTCCTGACTGTCGTTTTTCAGCTCCAGGCAGCCGGAAACCAGTACATCTCCGATGTGGCATTCCTCACCGACATGCATTTTCGGATATCCCGCCCGCGTGATCATCCGTACGATCACACCATTTTGATCTGCAGTCAGATTACAGGGAGTGTTTTCCTCCTTCTCCACTGCATCTGTAAAAATCCCCTCTTTGACTGTAATCACAAGACATGTTCCTTCTATTCTGGCCGACACCCAGGTAATGTCATTATAGTTTTCCCTGATTGTCGTAGCAATGGCACTGCAGCTGAGCTTACTCCGCTGTATCCCATGCACAATGCCTTCCTCTTTAAGAAAATCCAGGATCTCCTGTGTACTGTTCCGTGCATTTCCCGACACGTCAATTTCCCAGACACGCCCCGACAAGCCAAACAAAATCAGGGCACAGGCAAAGATTCCGATAAAAAAAGCCTTTCTCTTTTTACTTCGGTAAAAAAAGAAGGGCAGTCCATGTTTTTCAAGAATATGTATTTTTACACCCGTTTTTCTGTGAATCGGTGAAAGTCTGAAAAAATCTGCTATCAGTATATTTCCCTCCAGACTTTGGTCACCCGTTCGAATCAGCCTTGAAATTTTTATTTCACGGGCTTTGCAGAGATTGAGAAAACGCTCCGTCTGTTCTCCCTGAACCCGAATTCTGACAGTGCCTTTTCGAAATCCGGTCAGATCTTTCATAACAGCCTCCTGACTTTCTATTACAATTATTCCATTACAATTTCTGAAATCATTCCCTCTATCTGCATTTCCTCGGATGTATATTTCGGAATCATAAGTCTTTTCCCCCGGATGACTACCTTTCCATGAAATCCCAGCACAACGATCTCCTCCTGCTGATACCGGAGAATGCTTTTGTAATTGCAGACTACGGCATGATTCCGTCCTGTGAGCGTAATGATCGTTTCTTTCATAGCCAGATCACCCGGAACCTCCAGTGAAGTGACCAGATTTTCGCGCCAGTTCTTTCGCTCTTTTTCTTTTTTCATAAAAAGAACCTCTCCGGTCTTTATCACTACTTTATGCCGGAGAGGTCTTCGTTATGTAATGTTTATGCAGTTCGGTACAGGACCATGGAAAACCAGAGAATGGTATTTCCGCCAAGGTTATATTCCATGTGTTCTTTCTCAACAATCTCACTGACCACAACACCATGGCTTTCCAGACAGGGATGCATCCGCTCCGGAAATCTGCACGGTTCGCCCTGTGTATAAGCACAGGTTTCACAGATATCGCAGGATTCCGTTGACAGAGTAAAGGTATCAAATCCCTGTTCTCTCAGAAATCCGGCAACTTCAGTAGTCAGATCTTCATGCGCATCTCTTGTAGAAAGCATCTCCTGCATATTCATAAGATCTGAAACCTCTGCAACACTGGAAAAAAACACAGCCTTTCCATAGCTGCGGATCTTTTTTTCGCACTCCTCAAGTGTACCGACCGCCGGAGGACAGGCCCATGTACTTCCATATCGTTCACATTCCTGTTTGCAGATCTGACGTACTCTTGTTTTTACAGAAAGATCAGACGTGTCCAGAATACGATATTCATATATCGGATACGCGGAAATAAATTCTTCGAATTTTGCAGTATCCAGTTCAGCCATGTGTACTTCCTCCGTTTCGCTTATTAGTCCAGAATGATCAGTGCCATGAAAACAAGGTCTTCATCCCCGGTATTTGTCATTCCATGTCCCTGACCGTCCGATGTAAAGGTCACATCTCCGGCTTTTACCATACGCAGTGTGCCGTTGTCACTGTAGATGCCTTTTCCTGAAAGGATATAATAAGTTTCGCTTTCGTTGTGATGTTCATGGTATCCCAGAGAACATCCCGGCTCCAGTGTTACTTCTGCATACAGGCCGCATTTACCGTTTAACTGTTTTTCGTTAAGAAGTCTTTTGATCAGTACGTGTCCCTGACCACCCGCCATGTTCTCTATTCTTTCTGTTGTCATATCACTTATCCTCCTTTATGGAATCCTTTATTACAAACCGGACTGTCCGGAATGTTTCTACAATGCTGCCGTCACTTATGGTACGGCTCATGATTTATGATCCGATAGCTTCGATATATCTGCTCGAGAAGAATCATCTGCATGAGCTGATGCGGAAAAGTCATTTTTGAAAAACTGAGCTTATAATCTGCCCTGCGTAAAACTTCTTCTCCAAGTCCAAGTGAACCACCTATTACAAAGGCAATCGAACTTTTGCCCTCCACACCCAGACGGCTGATTTTTTCCGAAAGTTCTACGGAATCCAGCATCTTACCGTCAAGTGCAAGCGCGATCACATAATCCTGCTCACGGATCTGTTTCATCAGACGCTGCGCCTCTGTATTTTTGATTTGTTCGTTCAGAGCATCCGAAGCTTTGTCCGGTGTTTTTTCATCCGGCACCTGACAGAATGTGAGTTTACAGTAACGGCTGAGACGTTTCGCATATTCTGCGATTCCGTCATTCAGATATTTTTCTTTGATTTTTCCTACTGTTACGATTCGTATCTCCATCAGCCGTTTTCCTCTAAGTAATTTTCAAACTGTTCCTGCGACATCAGTACTTTACGCGGTTTTGTCCCTTCTTCCGGACCTACAACCCCAGCATCACACAACTGGTCCATAATCCTGGCAGCTCTGTTGAATCCGATCTTGAACATTCTCTGGAGCATACCGATCGATGCCTTTTCTTTCTCAATGATAAATTTACCGGCATCCACGAAATAAATATCTCTCTCATCCCCGGAAGAGGCGCCTCCTGCAGACATACTGACCGTATTTACCTGCTGTTCGATCTGTGTATTGTACTGTGTTCCCGGATTCTTGTCTGCAAGAAAGTCAACAATTGCGCTGACTTCCTCATCCGATACAAACGCGCCCTGCAGTCGTGCCGGTTTCTGATATCCCTGCGGATAAAACAACATATCGCCTTTGCCCAGAAGTTTCTCGGCACCGTTCATATCCAGAATGGTTCTGGAGTCTACACCCGAAGAAACAGAGAAAGCGATTCGAGACGGCATATTTGCCTTGATCAGACCGGTAATAACGTTTACAGACGGACGCTGTGTTGCAATGATCAGATGAATACCGGCAGCACGTGCAAGCTGTGCCAGACGGCAGATTGCATCCTCAACTTCGCCCGGTGCAACCATCATAAGGTCAGCAAGCTCGTCTACCACGATCACGATCTGCGGCATTCGTTCCGGTCGTTCTTCCCCTTCCGGAATACGCATTCCATCAACCTTTCGATTGTATTCCTGTAAGTTGCGGACACCAAACTCCGCAAAAGTATTGTAACGGCCCATCATCTCTGTAACAGCCCAGTTCAGTGCACCGGCAGCCTTTTTCGGGTCAGTCACTACCGGAATCAACAGATGTGGAATTCCGTTGTATACACTCAGTTCTACTACTTTCGGGTCGATCATGATAAGTTTGACATCTTCCGGTGCCGCCTTATACAAAATGCTGACAATCAGCGTGTTGATACATACAGATTTACCGGAACCGGTTGCTCCCGCAATCAGAAGATGTGGCATCTTCGCGATATCTGTTACGACCGGTTTACCTGCAATATCTTTGCCGACGGCAAATGCCAGTTTTGACTTCGCAGTCTGGAATTCCTGTGACTGCAGCAGTTCCCGCAGCATGACCGCATGATTTTCTTTATTCGGTACTTCGATGCCGACCGCTGCCTTGCCCGGTATCGGTGCTTCGATTCGGATATCCGGTGTCGCAAGGTTCAGCTTGATGTCGTCTGCAAGGTTTACAATTTTACTTACCTTTACACCCATCTCCGGCTGAAGTTCATAACGGGTAACCGTCGGACCACAGCTTACATTCGTCACTGTGACATTGACACCGAAATTGTGCAGCGTATCCTGTAATTTCTTCGCCGTTTTGCGAAGATGTTCGTCAGAATCTCCCTGTGATTTGCCGTCACCACGTTTCAGAAGCTTCAGCGGCGGATAATGATATTCCTTTTTGACCTCTTCATTTTTCTGCGTGATTTCTTTCTGGATATTCTGGATTCCGCTCTCAATCTCCTTCGGAGAAGAATTTGGATTCTTCGCAGGCTGTGAAGTGGCTTTTTCCGCAGCGGCTGCCAGCTGTGGAGCATGATCCGGCTCCGGCTCTGCCTCAGGATAAATTTCCTGCGGTGCGCCATAATCACGGTGTTGCTCCGTCACATAATTATTCTGTGGTTCTTCATAAGATAATGGTGATTCTGTATCAGCAGAGGGCTGATCTTCTGCATAAGGAGACTGCTCTTCTGTATAAGACTGCTCCTCTGTATAAGAAGGCTGTGGGTCCGCATAAGGCATCTGCTCTTCTGCTTCAATGCTCTGCTCTTCCTGCACCTCCGATTCTTCATATACAGATTCTTCATACACCGGCTCTGCACGGTGAATTTCAAAATCTGCTTCCTGTAATGGCACAGGTGCACCCGCATCCTCTGCCGCATTCTCACGAGGTGTCAGCTTCGTACCTTCGAGGAATCCGGTGCGTTTCTTTCTCAGAGTTCCCTTATTGGCCGCCTTTGTGTCTTTAACAGTCTCTTTTTCTTTTGTATTTGCTTCTGTATCTGTTGCTTTATCTGCTGTGTCTTTTTCTGCCTTTGCCACAGCATTTTCATCTTCTGCGGCCGCATCTTCTGCCAGAGCTTCCTCCAGATCACGGATACGCTGTGCCTGACGCTCTTCTCTTCGCTGACGACGCTCCTGCACACGGAGTTCTTTTCTTAAATCACGTTCCGGCTGTCCCTCCATATACATATCACGACCGTCACGTGCGAGTGCACAGACAGCATCCCACACACGGAACACAAATCCGAAGAAAGATTTCTGTGTTACAAGAATCAGAGAAATCAACAATACCAGAACAATGATCACATAACCACCTGCCACTCCAAATGCAGAGGTAGTCGAAATACAGATTGCTCCGCCGATCACACCGCCACCTGTATGATAAACAGAACTTACGGAATAATAATCAGCCAGTGTCATACTTGGCATATATCCTTCCATCAGAAGCTGGATCAGTCCACACAGAAAGATACAAAACAGCAGTGCCGCAAGCGCCTTTTTGTATGCCAGTGGATTCCTGCGGTTCGAAACCAGAAATACCGCACATCCGAAAATCAGAATCGGAAACAGATACGCAAGGATACCCATCACACCAAAAAATGCCGCGCTGATCGTTGCACCGACAGTACCTCCCATTCCGAGGTTACTGAAAATCAAAATGATCGAAGCAGCCAGAATGATAAGCAGAATGATCTCTGTCTGAAATCCACTGGTCACACTCTGTTTTGCTGTCGTTTTCTTTTTTGTATTTTTACGTCCGGAAGAAGACCTGCCGGTCCCTTTTCGGTTGGTCTGTTTCTTTGTTGCTGCCACTCTGGCACCCCTCCTAAAATTTCAAGCTTTATAATGCAGAATTCGTGATCAGGGCAATAAATCCTGCAAGGAAACAATAATAAGCAAAGTAGCGGAATTTCCCCTTATGCACCAGACGCAGACAGGTACGAATCGCAAGCATACCGACCACTGCTGCAATGATCATCCCAAATACATAAGCAAATCCAAGCCCTATCGTCATGTCCGCAGAACCAAACTGTCCAAGCTCCATAAGCATGGCACCGACGATTGCCGGAATTGATAATATGTAAGAATATTTAACCGCAAATGTACGTGAAAATCCGCTCATTAAACCTGCACTGATCGTAAGTCCGCTTCTGGATAATCCCGGAAACACCGAAAGGCCCTGACAGATACCGATCCACATCGCATCAGAAAAATGTGCATCTTTCGCTGCCTTCGTGCCACCAACGCGACTCAGATCAATAACCAGCAAAAGAATACCTGTCACCATAATTCCGGCCCCCGGAATCAATACGGACGTGGCGGACACCGAAACCAGCCGTCTTGCAGTGTAACCCAGAAATGCCGTAGGAATCATAGATACAAGGAGCAGAACTACAAATTTCCGATATATATTACTGATAATGCGTGTGTAGTGAAGCTGCTCTCCTGTCCTTTTGTTGTGTATGTACAGATTTGCATTTCCGATCAGATCCATAAACATATCCAGCGCTTCGAACGCAAGATGTCGGATATCCTTCTGAAATGTCATAAAAATTGCTGCCAGTGTTCCCAGATGCAGCATGGTCTCGAGCAGGACACCCGGTCCGTGCTCCATACCAAGAAGATTCTGCACAAAACAGAGATGCCCGAAACTGCTGACCGGCAAAAACTCTGTAATTCCCTGTACAATGGCGAGTAAAATGATGTATAAAACCGTCATAATTTTTTCCTTCTCTTATGATTTGCCTGTCCTTTTCGATAAAAAGGCACATTACCAGTGGTCAGTATAACACATTTTCGAGAAAAAAAAAAGCCTTTTGACCGCATCCCATCAGCGGCCAAAGGCTCCTTCGCATAAGCATTGCTTATTATTTGTTTTTCAGATATTCGTCGATACCTTTTGCACCAGCTTTACCTGCACCCATAGCAAGGATAACAGTAGCTGCACCTGTAACGGCATCACCACCGGCATAAACACCGTCTTTGGATGTCTTACCTGTTTCTTCTTCGGCAACGATACATCTTCTCTTGTTGATCTCAAGACCTTTTGTAGTGGAAGAAATCAGCGGGTTCGGAGAAGTACCAAGAGACATGATAACAGTATCTACATCCATGTCATACTCAGATCCCGGAATCTCAACAGGACGTCTTCTTCCGGATGCATCCGGCTCGCCCAGTTCCATCTTGACAACTTTCATGCCATTTACATGACCGTTTTCGTCAACAAGGATTTCTTTCGGATTTGTAAGAAGATCAAAAATAATACCTTCTTCTTTTGCGTGATGAACTTCTTCAGCTCGTGCCGGAAGCTCTGCTTCACTTCTTCTGTAAACGATATGTACTTCTGCACCAAGTCTCAGAGCTGTTCTTGCTGCATCCATAGCTACGTTACCACCACCGACAACGGCAACTTTCCTGCCTGCTGCGATCGGTGTATCATAAGAATCATCGAAAGCTTTCATCAGGTTGCTTCTTGTCAGGTATTCGTTTGCAGAGAATACGCCGCTTGCGTTCTCACCCGGGATTCCCATAAACATCGGAAGACCTGCACCGGAACCAATAAATACAGCTTCAAATCCTTCATCCTCGATCAGCTGATCGATAGTTGTGGATTTACCGATAACAACGTTTGTTTCAAATTTAACGCCAAGTTCTTTAACTTTTTCGATTTCTTTCTTAACGACTTTCTGTTTTGGAAGACGGAATTCCGGAATACCATAAACAAGAACGCCACCGAGCTCATGAAGTGCTTCGAATACAGTTACATCGTAACCCGCTTTTGCAAGATCACCTGCACAGGTAAGTCCGGACGGACCGGAACCGATAACTGCAACTTTGTGTCCGTTCTTCACTTCTGCGCCAGCCGGTTTGATGTCATGCTCCAGAGCGTAATCAGCAACAAATCTTTCCAGTTTACCGATGGAAACAGCTTCACCCTTCTTACCACGGATACACTGTCCTTCACACTGGGACTCCTGCGGACATACACGACCACAGATAGCCGGAAGTGCGGAAGAAAGTCCGATTACTTTGTAAGCTTCTTCCATGTTGCCTTCTTTGATATGTTCGATGAATCCAGGGATATTGATAGATACCGGACATCCCTCTACGCATTTCGGTTTCTTGCAGCCCAGACATCTCTGAGCTTCTTCCATTGCTTCTTCCTGATTATATCCAAGACAAACCTCTTCAAAGTTTGTTGCACGTACCTTCGGATCCTGTTCTCTTACAGGTACTTTTTTTAACATTTTTGCATCTGCCATTACTTGTCACCTCCGCACTGTCCGCATCCACCGTGATGGGTATCGCCTTCCTGAAGCTTCAGTAATGCACGACCCTCTTCAGTCTTGTACATCTGGCTTCTCTTCATAGCCTGATCGAAATCTACAAGATGTCCGTCAAATTCCGGTCCGTCTACGCAGGCAAATTTGATCTCATCGCCAACCTGAAGACGGCATGCTCCACACATACCTGTACCGTCAACCATGATCGGGTTCATGCTGACGATTGTATGGATGCCCAGCTTCTTAGTAAGAAGACAGACGAATTTCATCATGATCATCGGTCCAATTGCAACACAGACATCGTACTGTTTGCCTTCGTTTGTAACGAGATCTTCCAGAGTCTTTGTAACCATACCGGAACGTCCGTAAGATCCGTCATCTGTTGTAACATAAAGGTTGGAAACTGCTGCAAGTTCTTTTTCAAGAATTACCATATCTTTGGTCTTGGAACCAAGAATTACATCTGCAGTAATACCATGTTCTTTCAGCCATTTTACCTGTGGGTAAACCGGTGCAGTACCAACACCTCCGGCAATAAATACCATTTTCTTTTTCTTTAATTCTTCAATATCCTCATGAACAAATTCAGAAGGACATCCCAGAGGTCCTACAAAATCACGGAAAGAATCTCCTGCTTTTAATTCGGACATCTTGATTGTAGATGCACCAACTTCCTGGAATACGATTGTTACTGTACCTTCTTCACGATCATAGTCACAGATTGTAAGCGGAATTCTCTCGCCCTTTTCATCCATTTTTACGATGATAAATTGTCCTGGCTGACAGTGGCTTGCAACACGCGGTGCGTGAACGACCATAAGATGAATCTTAGCTGCCAGTGTCTCAGCTTTTAAAATCTTATACATTGTTTCCCTCCTAGCGTATATTCATTCAATCCCTTAATAATAATACGCTAAAATCTTTCCTATTACAAGGAAAAGATTTACAAACATACATAAAACCGACTATTTTTTCACATTCCTTTCCTGTCTGCAGATTCTTTTTCTTCAATCATCTGATGCAGCCGTGCAAGCGCCTCCCGTATTCCGCCAATCTCATTAATCAGTCCTTCCTTAACTGCTTCTCTTCCTTCAAGCATCGTTCCTACATCTTTGACAAGCTGGCTGGTATCCAGCATCAGTTCCTCAAGCCGTTCCTGTGTCGTGCCGGAATGTGCCGCAATAAATCCCGTAATGCGGTCCTGAATTTTCTCGATATTCCGGTAAGACTGCGCCACACCGATAAACATCCCACTGGAACGCACCGGATGGATCACCATCGTTGCACTCGGCACTGCAAAAGAATAATCCGCCGACACCGCCATCGGCACCCCGATCGAGTGACCGCCGCCCAGCACAAGTGATACCGTGGGAATACTCAAAGATGCGATCATTTCCGCGATTGCAAGCCCAGCCTCAACATCTCCCCCGACCGTATTCAGAAGGATCAACAGTCCATCCACGTCTTCATCGTCTTCGATCAGTGCAAGTTTCGGAAGAACATGTTCATACTTCGTTGTCTTGCTCTGTGAAGGCGCACTGTCATGGCCTTCCACCTCACCGATGATCGTCAGAAGTTCAATCCTGTGTTTCCTTTTGTTCTGATCAAGTGTAAGCTGTCCCGTCTCCCTAATCTGCTCATCCTGTTCTTTTTGTGTATCAATTTCCTGCTGTTTTTCATTTTTGTTTTCAGACATAAAAATACCTCCATGTACATTCATGAAGGTATTTTGTGTAAAACTATGGATTCATATACATCAGGACTGCATCCAGCTTCTCCATCAGACTCAAGTGATTCTTTCTTAATCCGGCAAGCAGAAGTACCCTTACTTATACAAATCAATTTTATTCAGATGTATCTTTTCAAATCAATTTCTGATGAATCATTCGTCCCAGTTTGTCCAAACGTCTGTGACATCATCGTCCTCATCGAGAAGATCCAGTGTTCTCTGAAGGTTCTTGACATCATTTTCGTCTGTAAGCTCTACGTATGTCTGCGGAACCATGGCAACCTGCGCTTCTACCATCGGGATTCCTGCTTTTTCCAGCGCTTCACGCACTGCACTGAAATCATCCGGAGCTGTCAGGATCTCGAAGCTGTCTTCTTCTTCGTTGAAGTCCTCAGCACCAGCATCAAGAGCAGTCATCATCAGCTCATCTGCATCCATATCGCCGCATTCGTCTTCCAGTTCTTCTTTATCAATGATGATCTGACCTTTCTGGTCAAACATGAAGGATACACAACCCTGTGTTCCGATGCTTCCGTAACCTTTTGTAAAGGCATTTCTTACATTACTTGCTGTACGGTTTTTGTTGTCTGTCAGAGTTTCAACGATGATTGCAACACCATTCGGGCCATAACCTTCATATGTAGCATGCTCGTAACTGTCTGCAGAATCTGCCCCTGCTGCTTTCTTAATGCCACGGTCGATTGTATCGTTCGGCATGTTGTTTGCTTTTGCTTTTGCAATGACATCACGAAGTTTGCTGTTGTTGTTCGGGTCCGGACCACCGGCCTTTACAGCCATAACGATCTCACGGCCGATAACGGTAAAGATCTTACCCTTTTTGGCATCATTTTTTTCCTTTTTGTGCTTTATGTTTGCGAATTTTGAATGTCCTGACATGTTTCACTCTCTCCTTTTGTTTCTTTGTCATTTATTTTCTCGGCTCTGACCCTTCCGATCGTCCGGTTGCCCAGCGAAAGAATCTTAAATCTGTAGCCGTTTGCAACAATTTCTCTGTCGAGATCATCCTGGGTAGGAATGTGTCCCAGATGCTCCGTCAGATATCCGTTGAGTGTCTCCATCTCAACATCTCCGAAATCAATATCCAGTTCCTGCTCTACATCCGTAAGACTCGCAAGTCCGTCAATGATGATACTGTTGTCCACCTGAGGTCGGAATGTATCTTTGCTTTCATCGTACTCATCAAAAATATCACCGACGATTTCTTCCAGAATATCTTCCATCGTCACGATACCTGCTGTCTGACCATATTCATCCACCACAACCGCCATATGTACCTGTCTGGCCTGCATGGTACGGAAAAGCTGACCGATGTGTCTGGTCTCCGGAACAAAAGTCACTTTACGTATCAATCCCGGCAGTTCTTTTAATGGTTTGAACTTCGCCCATGAATTCTGTGTAAAGAATTTCAGCGCATCCTTATAATGGATCAGTCCCCGGATATCATCCATATCCTCTCCGCAGACAGGATAACGGGAATTACCTTCCTCCATCATATGTTCCACAACATCTTTGAGCAGATCATCCAGCGCAAACGCTGCCACATGGCTCCGGTGCGTCATGACAGCACCCACTTCCTTATCCTCGAAAGCAAAAATATTCTGGATCATTTCAGCTTCATCCTTGTGAAGGACACCTTTCTCATGTGCCTCATCCACCATGGAAATGATTTCTTTCTCGGTCACTGCATCCTGTTGCTTCCCATGAAAAATATGTGTCAGTTTATCAAATATCCCTGATTTTTTCTTTACATGCCCCTCCTCAAGGGGCAGGCGACTGCCATCGTCCATTTTGTTTCCTTTTCCTTCCACAATCTGTCTTACTGATTTCAAATGTAAAATATACGTAACTGTGAAGGTACCGAACAGTTACAAATCTGCATAATTACTGATAAAATATAGCACTTTCACTTACGTTCGTCAAGGATAACACCCTTAAACAGCTAAAAAGTAAGCTCCAGACTGATCTCAAGGGCATGATTTACCCGGTCAAGCATCACCTGATCCAGATGACAGACCTTATCTTTCAGACGTTTTTTGTCAATGGTACGCAGCTGTTCCAGTAAAATCACGGAATCTTTTTCGATTCCATATGCAGATGCATCGATCTCTATGTGCGTCGGCAGCTTTGCCTTATTCATCTTTGATGTAATCGCCGCGCAGATCACCGTAGGGCTGTGACGGTTGCCGACATCATTCTGAATGATCAGGACCGGACGCACACCGCCCTGTTCACTTCCGACAACCGGTCTTAAATCTGCGTAAAAAATATCCCCTCGCTTAATTACCACACAATCACACTCCGATTCTTTTTTCTCTGGAATTAGTATTTCCATTTTTCTTCTGTGTATACATGCGTGGTATTTTCACTGCATCCTTATGGGGCTGCAGGTATCTTTCCGAACTGTCCCCACAATCCGGAGGTTTATTTAAAGAAGGTCAGATCTCCCCATTCTCTGCCGTCTTTTATATAGACTCTCGGTACACGTTTGCTGATGTCACATGCAAATTCATAAGAGAATCTGCCTGACAGATCACCAAATGTCTCAATACTGATAAATTCCTCGCCGTCTTTTCCGATCAGGGTAACTTCATCCCCGTGTTTTACCTCAGGAATGTCTGTCACATCTACCATAAACTGATCCATGCAGACTCTTCCGATGATCGGAGCTTTCTGTCCGCGGATCAGAACCCAGCCTTTATTGGAAAGGCTTCTCGGATATCCATCTGCATAACCTACCGGGATCGTTGCCACACGCAGATCTTTTTCAGATGCAAAAGTTCCGCCGTAGCTGATCGGTGTGCCTGCCGGAAGATCTTTGACGTATGATACGTGGCTCTTTAATTCCATTGCAGGAATCAGTTTTACAATGTCTCTCTCCACTTCATTTGACGGATAAATGCCATAAATCGTAATACCGGCTCTTACTGCATTTAAGTTTGCCTCCGGAACACGGATGATACCGGCACTGTTGGAACAGTGTTTCATCGGAATCTCTACTCCCGCTTTTTCGAGAAGCTCTGCAAATGCAAGATAACGGTTCAGCTGTGTAATCGCAGGAGAACGATCTGTCTCGTCTGCTCTTGCAAAATGTGTAAACATGCCCTCAATCTCTACATTCGGAAGAGCTGCGATCTTTTTGATCGTCTCTACGCTTTCCGGTACATCGGCAAATCCGATACGGCTCATTCCCGTATCCAATCCGATATGGATATGTACCTTCCTGCCCTGACGGACCGCTTCCTCGGAAAGTGCAGCAGCCATCTCATATTCACAGACAGTCATACGTACCTCATGTGCGATCAACTCTTTATAATATTCTTCAAAAACAATTCCAAGAATCAGAATCGGTTTGTCAATTCCGGCATCTCTTAACTGGAGTGCTTCCTCCGGTGTGGCGGTCGCATATCCCCAGATATACTCATAATCTTCGATCAGACGCGCAATTGCTTCCGCGCCGTGTCCATAACCGTCTGCCTTGATAACAGCAACGATCTTTGTTCCTTCTGCGATATTTTTTTTCATTTCTTCGAAGTTGTGTGCAATTGCATCCAGAGAAACAACTGCCTTCACTCTGTCAAATTTTTTCATGATAAAACTCTCCTTTGTATTTCAAAACTTTGTTTCTCAAAAGTTCTGTTGTTCTTTTAAAATTTCCGCAACACCACAGGCTATATCTCCTGCCTTCATGCCGGCCATGCCTTTTCTCATTGCAGCCTGATCCCCGCCCGCTCCGTGAAGCAGGACACCAAGTGCCGCATAAAATCCGGCATCTTTCTCCTCAACAGGTGTTTCCAGATACATTGCCTGCATACCGGCAAGCACCCCGGACAAAACATCTCCGCTTCCGGCTGTCGCCATACCGGCATTTCCGGAAAGGCTGATCCATGCACGCCCATCCGGCGCAGCAGTCACCGTGCACGCGTCTTTCAGTACACATACCACCCCGGTCTCCGCCGCGAGCGCACGTGCCGCACCTGCCCGGTCACTCTTTAATTCTCTGATTGATTTACCGGTCAGACGACTCATCTCGCCCATATGTGGTGTCAGGATCACATGTCTGCCCAGATAATTTTTCCATTTCGGATTTTCTGCCAGAAGATTCAATCCATCTGCATCCAGCACAACCTGTTTCTTTTCCTGTTTTGCTTTTTTAAGGAAAAACTCCACTTTATCGGCCGCCTTCACCGTCATTCCGATTCCCGGGCCGATCACCAGCACGTCACACCACTCAAAATCCTTTTCCCAGTCACCGGTGCACGAAATCATCGCCTCAGGAAGCATCGTCTGAAGCGGAATTCGATTTTCCTCCGGTGTTACGATTTTTACCATTCCGGCTCCTGTTGCAAAAACTCCTGAAGCACTCAAAAATGCTGCTCCGCACATGCCACTGCTTCCGGCCACTGCAAGAATTTTTCCAAAGGTACCCTTGTTTCCGTCTGCCTCTTTCTCCGGCAATTCACGCAGATCCGATTTTTCTGCTAAAAACAGTTTCGGCTCTGCTCCGTCTTCTCTGTAGATGCCAACATCTGCGACAACAACCTGTCCTGCAAGCTTTCTTCCCGGATACAGGCAAAGCCCCGCTTTACGAAAAGCAAACGTCACAGTGAGATCTGCATGAAATGCAATTCCAAGCTCAGCACCGGTATCGCCATCCACTCCCGAAGGCAGATCAACCGCCACTTTCCAGCCGGGCATCTCATTCAGTTCAGCGACCAGTTCACGGTATTCACCCTTTATTTCTCTGGTCAGTCCAACGCCGAAAATGGCATCTACTATAGTAGTATATTCCTCACTATGCAGGTTATTCACAACAGACACCTGATAATTTACGGCAATCTGGCACTGCCGCTGCATTTCTTCCGTCCTGTGATCCGGATTTCCTGCCAGATAAATTGCGCTCTGATAGCCGTGCTGATGCAGGATTCTCGCAATAGCCACACCATCTCCGCCATTATTTCCACTTCCACAGACGCACAGGATCTTTTGCTTTATATTCTCTGTTGTAAATCTTTTTTCCAGTTCTTCTACAACTTTCAGAGCCGCCCGCTCCATAAGCACACAGGACGGTACTCCCATCCTCTCAATCGTGTAACTGTCACAGGATTTCATTTCCTGGCAGGTCACTACCTGTTTCATCCGGTCACCTCCTGCTTATAGCAACAGACAGGCTATTACACAGCATCCCTGAAAAGGAGCCATGCAACAGCCTGTCCTGAATTATTTCTCATCATCCACATGTTCCTGCCGATACTGGCTGAGATTATATGACAATGTCATCAGACTTTCAGAAAGATGAACGTTCTCTACAATTACACCGTCCGGTGTATCCAGATCCACATGTGCAAAATTCCAGATTGCCTTGATTCCATTTTCGATAAGGATATCCGCCATATCTATCGCTTTGTTTTTCGGCAATGTCAAAATCGCGATCTCCACATTATTTTCCTTAAGGAAAAATGGCAGATCACTGATCATCTGAATTTCAATTCCCCGGACCGCGATGCCCTCGAGCACCGGGTTTACATCAAAAATACCAACAAGTTTGAATCCACGTTTCTCAAATTCTACGTAATTGGCAAGCGCCTGACCGAGATTACCGGCACCGACAATAATCATCGGATGTACCGTATCCAGACCAAGGATCTTACCAATCTCTGTATATAAATATTTTACGTTATATCCGTAACCCTGCTGTCCAAATCCCCCAAAGTTATTTAAGTCCTGTCTGATCTGTGATGCCGTTACACGCATTTTCTTACTAAGGTCATTTGAAGAAATACGCTCTACATTATCCTCCAGAAGTTCGCCCAGGTATCTATAGTAACGCGGCAGTCTTTTGATCACAGCTTTTGAAATCTGTTTTGCTTCCACCGTTGTCCCTCCTTACACTTTCCCGTTAATTATAACGAAATGACATTTTATTGTCAATCTTTGTTGTGAAATACGTACAATTTTTGCGGTTTTTCTTTACAAAAAAAGTTTTTACTTTTATAATCATTACGGTATATTTACAATGGAGGAAAGATTATGATTTTATCATGTCAGGGCATCTCGAAATCCTTTGGTGAAAAAGTGATTCTGGAAGATGCCTCATTTCATATAGAAGAACGCGAAAAAGCCGCTCTGATCGGCAATAACGGCGCAGGCAAAACCACGCTTCTCCGTATCATCATGAATGAACTGCATGCTGATTCCGGTCAGGTCGTCCTGATGAAGGACAAGCAGATCGGTTATCTCGCACAGTATCAGGATGTACAGGGACATCGCACCGTTTACGAAGAGCTGCTCAGCACCAAACAATACATCATCGACATGGAAGAACGCATGCGTTCCATGGAGCTTGAGATGAAACACGCTTCCGGTGAAGAACTGGATCGTCTGATGAACAGTTACACCCGTCTGACACACGAATTTGAGCTTGAAAACGGTTACGCATACAAGAGCGAGCTGATGGGTGTCCTGAACGGTCTCGGTTTCACCGAAGAAGATTTCAACAAACAGGTTGCCACTCTTTCCGGCGGTCAGAAAACACGTGTCGCCCTCGGCAAACTGCTGATATCCAAACCGGACATCCTGCTTCTCGACGAGCCGACCAACCACCTTGATATGGAAAGCATTGCCTGGCTGGAAACTTATCTTCTGAATTATCCGGGTGCCGTATTCATCGTTTCCCACGACCGTTATTTTCTCGATAAAGTGGTAACTAAAGTTATTGAGATTGAAACCGGTCACGTCCGTATGTACAGCGGAAATTATTCTGCTTATGCCGAAAAGAAAGCACAGCTCCGAGATGCCCAGTACAAAGCTTACCTGAACCAGCAGCGCGATATCAAGCATCAGGAAGCTGTCATCGTCAAGCTAAAATCCTTCAACAGGGAAAAATCCATCAAACGCGCCGAGAGCCGTGAGAAAATGCTGAACAAAATCCAGCGGATTGAAAAGCCGCTCGAAGTCCAGAGTCAGATGCGTCTCTCTCTCGAACCACGTGTAGTCAGCGGAAATGACGTTCTGACTGTCGAAGAACTTGCAAAAAGCTTTCCGCAGCAGAAACTTTTTTCCAATATTTCCTTCCAGATCAAACGCGGTGAACGTGTCGCCCTGATCGGCAACAACGGTACCGGCAAGACCACAATGCTCAAGATCCTCAACGGACTTCTCGATGCCGATGCCGGAAGCTTCTCTCTCGGAGCGAAAGTACAGATCGGATATTATGATCAGGAACATCATGTCCTGCATGCTGAGAAAACTATTTTTCAGGAAATTTCCGATACGTACCCGACTCTCACAGAAACAGAGATCCGCAATATGCTCGCGGCATTTTTGTTTACCGGAGATGATGTTTTTAAAGAAATCTCCGCACTTTCCGGCGGTGAGCGCGGACGTGTATCCCTCGCGAAGCTGATGCTCTCCGAGGCAAACTTCCTTATCCTCGATGAGCCGACCAACCATCTTGACATTGCTTCGAAAGAAATCCTCGAAGAAGCGCTGAACAGCTATACAGGAACCGTTCTTTACGTATCACATGACCGATATTTCATCAACCAGACCGCAACACGTATTCTGGATCTGACCAATCAGTCTGTTGTGAATTACATCGGTGACTATGACTATTATCTGGAGAAAAAAGAAGAACTGACTGAGAAATATGCCCCGTCCACTGCTGAAACCACCACTGAAGCCAAAGAAGAAACTCCTTCTGAAGGCAAGCTCACCTGGCAGCAGCAAAAGGAAGAACAGGCACGCAAACGTAAGCAGGAAAACGAGCTGAAAAAAGTCGAAAAACGTATCGAAGAACTTGAGACACGCGACAAAGAAATCGACGACACCCTTGTTCTGCCGGATGTGTGTACAAATGTCGGACGCTGTGCCGAGCTTAGCCGTGAAAAAGACAAGATTCAGCAGGAACTTGAGGAATTATACGAAAAATGGGAGACTCTTGCATAAGTCTCCCACTTTCAAAAGATATGAGCCATTGTATCATCATCCGGTACAATGGCTCTTCTTGTCGTTTTAATTATAACATTTTTTCCAGTTCTTCTCTGATAGCAAGGATGAAGTCACGGCTGTTCAGTACCGTCGGATTTTCGATAGTGGTGATCAGTGCAAGGTCTTTGGTCATCTTTCCGCTTTCAATTGTAGAAAGAGTTGCTTTCTCCAGTTTGTCCGCAAAATCAGGAAGCTCCTGACTGCCATCCAGTTCGCCACGTTTACGAAGTGCCCCTGTCCATGCAAAGATGGTTGCTACGGAATTTGTAGAGGTCTCTTTGCCCTCCAGATGACGATAATAATGTCTCTGAACAGTTCCGTGTGCAGCTTCATATTCGTAATAGCCCTGCGGAGACACCAGTACGGAAGTCATCATTGCAAGTGAACCAAATGCGGAAGAAACCATATCGCTCATAACGTCTCCGTCATAGTTCTTGCATGCCCAGATAAATCCGCCTTCTGCTTTCATGACACGTGCAACGATATCATCGATCAGGCTGTAGAAATATGTCAGACCTGCTTCTTCGAATTTATCTTTAAATTCTGTATCAAAAATTGTCTGGAATACTTCCTTAAATTTAGCATCGTATGTTTTGGAAATGGTATCTTTCGCGCCAAACCATACGTCCTGCTTTGTATCAAGCGCATAATTGAAGCAGCTTCTTGCAAAGCTTTCGATGGATGCAGTCATATTGTGCATACCCATCGCAACTCCCGGTGCTTTAAATTCCTGTACAAGGGAACGTTTCTCCTCACCGTCTTCTGATGTATAAACAAGCTCTACTTTACCAGGTTTGTCAATGTACATCTCGGTATTTTTATAAATGTCTCCGTATGCATGACGTGCAAGCGTGATCGGCTTTTTCCAGTTGCGTACGCATGGCTCGATTCCCTTCACAACGATCGGTGCACGGAAAACAGTTCCGTCAAGAATCGCACGGATTGTACCGTTCGGACTCTTGTACATCTTCTTCAAATCGTATTCATCCATACGTGCATGATTCGGTGTAATTGTCGCACATTTTACTGCAACGCCATATTTCTTCGTAGCTTCTGCTGCATCGATCGTTACCTGATCGTCTGTCTCATTACGATAATTCAGTCCAAGATCGTAGTACTCTGTATTCAGATCAATAAACGGAAGAAGGAGCTCATCCTTGATCATCTTCCAGAGGATTCTTGTCATCTCGTCTCCGTCCATTTCTACCAGCGGTGTCGTCATTTGAATTTTTTTCATAATACTTCTCCCTTGCTTGATATCTGATTTTGTAATTGTTTTTCTTTACACAATTCCCAATTTCCTACTATTCTATCTGAAAAAAGGATTTCCGTCAATACTTTCAGCCTTTACTATAGTAAAATTTTATAGCGAACTTTTATAGCGCCAGAAATTTTTGACAGTTAAATTTTCCCCAGCCCTGCTGATTTCTCGGCAGTCCCATGTCCTCCGTACTCTCCCGTAACATCATTTTGACTTCAAGATTTGTAAGCAGCGGATCTTTTTCCAATGCAAGCGCAATTGCCCCGGAAACCAGCGGAGTAGACATTGACGTGCCGCTTTTCATGCTGTACAGATTGCCCGCTCCGGGCGAACATGCCATGATGTTTTTCCCCGGCGCCACCAGATCCGGTTTACACACACACTCAAACGTCGGCCCACGTCCTGAAACTGCCCGCTTCCCGGAAAGCATGTCGCTGGAACCGACTGTGATGATCTTTTTGCTGCACCCCGGAGCAGTGACGCTTCCCGGATCCGGCCCCTGATTGCCAGCCGCAGCCACCACCACAAGACCTTCGTCCCACAGCTTTTCTACCCCCTTTACAAGTACATCCTGCTCACTCCGTGTCCGATATGTTGTCCCCACAGAAATATTCACGATCCGGATATTATACCGCTGCCGGTTACGTAAGATCCATTCAAATGCCTTCAGCACATCTTCTTTGTTTCCATTGCCAAAGCGATCCAGCACTTTCAGCGCCACAAGATGACAGCCCGGTGCCGTACCCTTATATTTTCCCATAGATGCCGCACCACTTCCGGCAAGAATCCCGGCAACGCAAGTTCCATGTCCATTGTCATCATATGCCATTTTTTTATTTAAAATAAAATCCACAAAAGCACAGATTCTGCTGTCAAAATCTATATGCGGATAAATTCCTGTGTCAAGAATTGCCACTCCGATGCCTTTTCCAGTATAAAATGGCTGATTCATGCATATACTCCAAAAAGAGGATTTATAATACTATATTCCAGTTCACTCTAAAGGGGGTGTCTTTTTTGATCATAGTCGTACTCATTGTGTTTTTCTGCCTGCAGGGATTTGTACTGTTCTGCTGCCTCGCCGCCGGCGATGATCCCGGCTCGCAGGAAGTCTCCGATCGGGAACAGATGGAATATATTGAAATGTGGATGGAGAAAAGAAAGAGGAAAGCCGGATGACTTTCCTCTGGACAATTATTAATATTACGATATTACCATTCTTAACAAACTCTCCACTGTTTTTATCAGCAATAGCACTAATGCCATCTCTGTAATCCCCAGCGAAATCTTAAATAAGTTCTGCTTTCGAACAGCAATTCTCGAATTCATAACAATCTCCTGTGCCAGATCTTTTTCTTCCTGACTAATCTTATCAAAATCTACAACTTCATTTTTCCAATAGCTTTTATATAGCTCAACCAGATATTCATTTCTGGTATACATAGCTATATATGCAAAATGTAACAAATCACAATTTACTTTCCGCTTTTCTGCTTTCTTTATTTTTTTATTAATTGGCCAAAATGACCACAATGTAATTATAAGCGAAACATCTGGTATTTTGGGTATTCCAAACAGCAGAGCAATATCAAACGCAAGCAATGCACCATTTTTAGTTTCAGCAAAACGTAAACATCCGGTTATATCTGCTTGTACTTTTTCTAATAAGATTGTATGTTCTTTCAATAAATTATTACTACCTGTTCTCTTCCTCCAGATTATTTTTTCTAATTACAGTCGTTGACATAACATCTCTATTCGTAATATCGCCTCGTTTGTCGTTCAACACCGCTACATATCGTCGTTCCAAATCGCGCATAGCCATATACTTTTGTTTGTATCCTTTTCTTCTTGTATTTTGTATTGTAATCGAAATTAACTCTTCTAAATTAAATAACTGCAGCAAACTCAAAATAGCTGAATTTTTTGGCATCATTTCCATCTGTATTATTACTGAGTTTATGTAATGTATTAATTCCTCAACAAATTCCTCATTATTGAAATAAAGTTCTCTATTTCTTTCATTCATTCTTCTAAAAACATGCTCCATATACTCTGCCGGCAGTATCATTTCCGGATTAGCCAAAATAGTACTTTGCTTTCGCAAAAGCTGCAAAACTTCTTCTATTGGTTCATTCTGCTCTTTATTTTCGCCAACCTCGACTTTGCCTTTATTTTTCTTAGAATATTTTTCAACAATTTCATTAGCTTCCGCCTCCAGTGTAGCCCACATTGCCTCAAATGCATTTTGTAAAATCGTTAATTCAAGAGGTGAATCCAACGCACTATTAATTGATTTAAGTAGCTGAAAAAAATCCTGTTTTTCAAATCTCGTTGCCTGATATCTTGACAACGGTCCCTTTATATCAGAAGGTTTAATGTTTATCATCAACGCACTAACTTTAGAATCCAATGATTTTGCTATTGCACCTGCCTCAAAATTAATCCAAGGTGCCATTGTATTTTCTGGTGTCAAACATATGATTCCATAATTGCACTCTGACAATTCTGATGATATAGTCGCATCCCAATTATCACCCTTCTCAATATCTTCCGGCGAATAAAAAACTTCGACGGACTGAATTATGCATGGAATCCATTTCTTTAAAACCTCAGCAATTTCCTTACTTAATTCTCCTGACCAACTTACAAATACTTTCACTTGTTAATCCCTTTCCCTCATCATTTGAATTATCTAATTTATTATACTAGTGTATGTTTACTATATTTCCTCAAACTGCTCCAGCATTTTCATATATGTCCCAAGCATCTCTTTCTTGGATCTGGAATATTTTCTATATGTAGAAATGATCTCACGCTCTTTCGTATTCAACTCCGTTGTGTTTTCGGGCATATCTTCATCGTCCAGAAGATCCATTATAGAAATATCCAGTGCATTGCACAGCTTATATACTGTATACATATACGGTTTGGTCTTTCCTGCCATCAGGGCATGCAAAGTAGATGTAGACACATCTGCCTCTTTTGCAAGCGCATAATAAGATATATTATGGCTCCCGCATTGCTCTCTTAATTTCCGAATCAGATCTTCACATTTCTGCTCCGGATTGTACCTTTTCTTTTTCATCTCGCCGTTCTTTTTATCATTAGTATTTTTCTCTGACATTTTTGCATATTCCTTCCTCATTATGGCGTTAAGAGAAGCGAATAAAAACCTCTCTATAATAAATACGTAATAATAAGGAAAAAATCACTCTAAAATTCAAAATTTTATCAATTTTTGCAAAAATATCTTCGTATTTTTAATGGCTATATACTCCACGTTCCACAGTCACCAACATGTGGCGCCTCGGGAACTTCACTTTCTTCTTTTATGCCTGCCGGAGCTCCTGAACCACAGTCCCCTGCTATGAAATCACGGTCTATAAAAGTTCCCTGATATTCTCTTTTCGTTTTGTAAACAACTAATTTTTCTATTTTTCCTTTTAATTCTCGTTTCACTTTTGTTTTCTCCTTTTGCAAATCATTCTCATAACCAATGCAATATGCAGCTACCGCCACACTTTTCCCACATATCACATTTTATGCATTTCTGCATAGGACATCCTGCCAGCTTATTATATAGGCTGATAATGTCCGGTTTTCTATAAACCTCAATCATACTTCCGTAATCCCAAAAGTCTTTCTGATAGTTTCCCATTACTATATGCCGTAATTCATTACACAGAATAATATTTAAATCAGGATCTACAAAAATCCCCTGTTGTTTCTTCACAGCACATGTAGACATTACTCTTTTTGAATTCATAAATTGCTTCAAAAAATTCGAATCGTAACGACAAAACGGCTGATTTAAACGTATGTAAGAAACAATTCCTGCCTTCTCCAGTTCCTGTGCTATAACCTGTAACGGCTCCGCCGAATTTTCCTTTATAATTTCGTCTGATTCTGTAACATATGGTCTGATATCATGTAAAACAATCTCATGCAATCCATAATATCTCAGAAAATGTACAAAATCAGATATCATAGACTGGCTTAAGATTTCTGTACAATTATAATTAGCTCTGATACACAATCTTTTTTCTCTCAAATTTTCGATTGCACTGCAAAATTCAGCAAATGCTTTTTCATCCGAAAATTTTTCAAATGATTTTTCATTAAATCCTTTTATAGATATTGTGATATCTTTTAGATTTTTTTGCCTACACACATCTTTGCAGAAATCTTTTTCCGAAAATCTGATTGCATTGGTAAATAAATGTACTTCCTGCTCTTTTAATTTTCTTAGTATCTCCACAAACTGTGGATGTATTGTCGGTTCTCCGCCAATCAGAGCAATCGACGTAATATTATTTTTAATGATATCTTCGTAAAACTTTACAAACAACTCAAACTTCAATAACCTGTGTTGTTTTTCCTGATTGTAACACCATTTACAATGTAAATTGCATGTGGTATTAAGATTCAATGTCACAATATTGCATAACTGATGTCTCATAGTTCTTTTTGGTATCTTCAAATCGCGTAATGTATTCTTTTATCCATGTTCGTCCAGTCTCTGTCTGGTTATCAATAAGCATTACATTTTTGCTGAAGGTATACTCTTTCTTATCCATTTCGTATTTTAAATTTCCTAATATCAGGTATTTATCGTCAAAAATATAATACCCTTCATCCGGATGATAATTGAAACGAAAAATATCAAGCTCTTTAATTTTATGGTCATTTTCAAGCATATGTTTCCAATTCAAAATTGCATTATCAATCGCACCTTCCATCGATTGATCATAATATTCATCATTCTTATTATCATATTCTCGAAGCATAATTTCTGCATGGTTAATAGAAATATCGTTTATTAAACGAAGCATTTGCACAGATTTAAATGTTGAAATTGCAAAGATTCTTAACTTTTCAGTCTTTTGGTTTTTCAGAGCTATCTGAAACGCATCATTTAAGTCTGTAATCTTAAATCCTTTGACTTTTTTCTGGTTGCTTGCCCGTATAGAATTTATCCAATTTTCCAGTTTAATTCTTACACTGTTTTTCTTTCTTATATCTCCCCATGTGATTCCCTCAAGATCACTCGCAAGTTTTGGTCTACCGTCGCACAGAAAAATCGTATTAGCTTTTGAAAGTTTTCCTGAAAACAGGCCATATTCCAGCAATACATTATCCCGCACTGTCATGGTGCTTTCACCTCTGAACCAAATTTGGTCATCTTCTCCAAATATGAATATAGCCGCATCTACGTTCTCGCTTAAATCAATAAGCGCATCCCATGTATAAGCACCCAAAGGAAAAACCTCCGGTTCATTCCACAATACTGGTTCTACATTCATGCCTTCCAGCCAGCTTCCAACCTCAATTGCCATATTTAATCGTTCTCCGGAACTTGCAATAAATATTCTCATATGCCCTCTTCCTCCTGCTAAAATAAAAAGCGCCCTAAACGAGCGCTTTCCTAAAATTCAACATCATAGCTTGGAATACTTATATATGGAACACCTTGTGATTCCTCAAGATCCCGTCTTGTTATGTCAAATTCCTGATTATCTTCATCTATTGGTGATCTCCTGATCCAATTACCCGGAAATATATCCGGTTCCCCACCATAGCAGACTTCCTTTCTCTCCTTAATTGAAATCATAAGCTGTTCCACCCTGCAAATTCATCATTTTTTTATATTATCACTTATCTTTTTACTTATATTTTTCTCAGCGCCATAATTTATTCTATCACACATTTCGCATTTTCATCCTTTCGGTTTCACGATATAATAATTCGGTCTTTCGAATGCTCTGAGTGTTTTCAGGTCAATTCTCCGCCTTTTCTATTATACAGATGTGCACCTTTGTCTTTTTATCATAGCTGATTCCCACAAGTAAAATTTTGCCAGTGTACTGTCTTACTGTATCCGGATATTTTTTCTCTTTTATCTGCTGTATTGCAGTCTGTGCGCCTTTATTCCATTTGAGTTCCACCACTAATGCAGGATAATTACTGATATATTCCGGCTTTGGTATAAATACAAAATCTGCAAAGCCTCTTCCTGACGGCAATTCCCTGACTGGCTTAAAGTAATACTTCATCGCACTTAAATAACCGATTGTGAGCACACTGCTCAGAGAATTTTCATCATTATATTGAATCATAGACACATATTCTGTATGAATTCTCTCTATTTGCTTTGCAACCTGATCTGATTCCAGATTCAATGTAGCTTCCAGCAATGCATCTGATTCCTGTTGAAAATTCATCCACTCATTCCACTTCTTACGTTTTACCGCCTTCGTAAGCTCCTGACGGATTTCTTCATTCGGAATAAATGCAGTCTGATTATTTTCATCATATCCCAAATACCCCAGATGGATCAGGTATGTCAATACATCATCTCTGTTTGCAAAACTGATTGTGTCATTCTGAAATGAACTTACATCCACTTCAACTGCTGTCCCGGAAATCATCTCGATTATGGCAGTTTTCAACCCATCAAAATCCATATTTATAAGAGGCACAACCACTTCATAAGTACCGGTATCCGACCAATAGTTTTTGTACTTTCCCCGAGTCATCAAACTCACAACTGCTTTCGGATTATATACCTGATATTCCTCCAGTATATAGCCGTCATACCACTGCTTTACTTTAGTATAATCCTGATTATATTTTGCACAAAGTCCTTTTACTTCCTCTTCTGTAAAACCTATATACGGAGCCAGCACAGAAGCGTCCAACATTGTAAATTCAGAAAAATTGTTAAGTGCTGACTGTGTTCTTATTTTTTTAATCGGAAGAATACCTGTCAGATAAGCAAGCTGAATATATTTTGTCGGCTCACTTCCCTTAAACAGGCCTCTGAGAAATCCTATATACTCATCCTGTACCTTCTGGTTCAGTGCTTCATCTCTGATCAGGACATCCCACTCATCAATAATTACTACAAATTTCTTTCCCGTTGCTGCATTAATTCTGGATAATGCTCCATATACTTTCTCATCATTATCCGGCACAATATCCGGATAAATTTCCTGCAATTCCGAAATCAGATGTTCATTCATATAGGCAACTGTATTTTCCGGTGAACCGGCGTCCATCATACACCATTGTACATCCAGATGAATCACATCGTATTTATTCAAATGTTTCTTAAAATCGCTTTTTCGGCTGATTTCCAGCCCCTCGAACAATTCTTCTGAATCACATGAACAGCTGTAATATGCCGTAAGCATATCCGCTGTAATCGACTTTCCAAATCGCCTTGGACGACTGTTACAGATAAATGCCTGTGTGGTATTCATCACTTTATTTGTATATTCGATCAATCCTGTTTTATCGATGTATATTTCTGAATTTAAAGCAACCCGAAACGCTTCATTTCCCGGATTTACAAATCGGCCCATTTCCACACCTCACAATCAAAAAAAGGTTCACGATATCAATAAAATAATGATACCATGAAACCTTTTTTCCGTAAAGAAAATCGCCCCAACTCTCGCCTATATGTCGAATATTTTTTATGAATAATACTATATACATACCTGCCATATTTCTCTATTGCGGCTTCATTTCCCAGACGCAGATTCATCTGGTACAATTTCATAATTTTTTCATCTGTTATTTCTTCCTGTTTTTCCTGAAAACATTCAATTTTCACTGGCAACTTCTTCATTGACACCAACACCTCACCTCCACCACCATATAAAAATTCCACACTATTCAATATAATCCGTATTCTTCGTTTTTTCTAAGTCATCTTTTTTCCATAAGGGTAAACAATACTCCTCCCAAAATCCATCTTTTTTTTCTATTGAAATTGTCCTGCATAAAGCCTGTCCCGATTTGGTAAAAATAACATTGCCAATAGGTAATTTCTCTCTCTTTGTATTCACTTCGCACTTCAAATCAAAATAATGCACCACTATTTTGGTTTTTATATTTTTTGTATTTTCCATTTCATAACCTGTTGCAAACGGTCCAAAATCCATTTCAATTAACCCAAGAGCACTAAGACTAACTAATTTATCAAAAGTCAGCCCCCACTTCTTATATTCGTCAAATTTTTTATCCATTATAACGGGTTGATATTCGTCCTCAACTCTTATTGCCAAAGAGCATAATATAGTAAAAGTTTCCGCATCCTCTCTGTCCATTTGTGCCAATATATATATAAGACTTCTAGGTATATTATTGTCTTCACATTCTGCTGCCAAAACTTTTCCCCATATTTTTTGAACTTCTTTATTTGAAATAAGTCTTGCTTTATCCATAAAAACCGCAATCCAATCATCATCTACTTCTTCAAATCTACCTTCTGTTTGTAAAGAAGCAAGCGCCACCTCTACTATGTCTTTCTGATTACAGTATTCCTTTATTGTTTTCTTCGCCCGACTAATCAAAGCAGCCTTCGTCAATGGATCATAATTGCTATTTTGAATATCTTCAATATACGTATTGACAGCAATCTTGGCAGGTGTCTTTCGACTGGCAATCCAGCCCGCCCCAGAGGTCAATTTATCTATTAAATTGTTTGCAACATCAGATATTCCACTGCAATCAATTAAATTAAATTTTTGTTCTTCACTCATCTTTCGTTTTCCCTTAAGGCCTTTGTTTTTACAGGTCACCATATTAAAGCATCGGCTTATTTATTCACCGACGCAACTCTAATATCAATAAACAATACTTCTCACAACTTCAGTCAATAAGTTCAAAGCGATATTTTTGTTTCACTTCTGGATATTTCTTATGATCTACCTCAGATACAAACATATCATATGGTCGAACATAAATGCCATAATTACCATACAAAGCCTGATAAACAACATATTGTTCACCTGTCTCAGAATGCTCCGCAACACATACTCTTCTTTTATCTCATTAATAATTCGCTGCCTTTTCTGTTCTTTTAAAGCATCCATGACTTCATTCTTATCTTCCGAAGATGCGCTCTTCTCTATTATATCTTCTTTCAACCTCATAACAGTATCAAGAACTTTATCTAATTCACTCATACTAATTTAACATTTCATCCCATATAGAATCCAAAAATTTGTCATCAAACTTCGCACCTCTGAATGCACCATTTTCGTTCTGATAATGTACATCTTCTCTATTTTTATACAATTTTTCAGAAGACGGTACTTCTTCCAGTTCTTCAAAAACTAATTGTGCAATTGTATAGTCAGGATAAATATGAATCGGGTACTCTGTCGCATTAAACAATCCTATTCTTAAATGTCCTGAATACGTTGAATTACAATGCTGATCTGTAACCAATAAACCAAGCCTTGTATATCTGGTCTTTGGTCGTAAATGAACTGTAATATCATCCGGCACTTTTAAAGTTTCCCTTAAAGATACAAGTAAATATTGCTTCGGAGAAATAATATATCCATTTTCCGATATATCTATATTTATATATATATTATCCACCGTTTCCTGTTTAGAAATATCAATACAATGTATTTCTTTGCTCAACTCCGTTATTTCAGTACCAATAGTCACATCATACGATTCACTCTGCAGATTGCTTTCATTAAACGGAACTATAAGTTCTTCCTTCTTTACCAATTCTCTTATTTTTTTATCAGTCAATACCATAGCAACATGCATCTCCTAAATTCTTATATTCATTTATTATATCACCGCCATAATTTAATTCAACTACTATTTCTTCTTCATGCAATAAAAAAACTTCCTCGTGGCCAGGAAGTCTTTTTGCTTTAATTATTTAACTCTTACTTTAATCTTCTTGGTAACTGTCTTGTAGTTTGACTTCTTAACAGTTACAGTGATTGTGTAAGTGCCTTTTTTAGCTTTTTTAGCAACTGAAATTCTACCGTTCTTGCTAACTTTTACAGCTTTAGAGTTGCTGGATTTCCATGTAACAGTTCCGGTTTTCTTTTTAACCTTAACTGTAGTAGCTTTTCCTCTCTTGAGGGAGAGTTTGCTCTTGGAAACAGATACCTTCTGAGTTGCAGGTTTGATCGTGTAAGTAACAGTTTTTGTATATCCTGCGTATTTACCAATACCTTTAATGGTGATCACTTTTTTGCCGGCAGATTTCATGTTCTTCGGATAATAAACTTTGAAGTCTTTGTTAAGCTTCAGAGTTTTCTTACCTGCTTTAACAGTCTTGATCGCCGGTTTCTGTTTCTTACCATTATAAGTAGTACTGGTTTTCTTCAGAGTTGCGCTTGTAAAAGTCTTTTTAACCGGTGAATTTGAGGCTGCCATTGTCGGTACTGTCATAGTTCCGAAAAGAACTGTGATAGCCAGCATTACAACAGCCAACTTTTTAAACATTTTCATTTCAACTCACCTCTTCATTACACTGTGCCTTAATTAAAAGGCTTATAAAACTTGTAAATCTATGATAAACAGCCCCGCCACGAAAAACTGTTTATACCAAACTCAATATACAGGCATTATTTCCTGGATTTTTTGTTCTCTTCTTCTGCCTGCGGTCCATAGCCATACTGTCCATAATGACCGTATTTGCCATATTTGCCGTAGTGACCATATTTTCCGTATCGTCCTCCGGCACCCTCAACACAGTTCAATACCGTGCCGAGAAGTTTACAGCCCGCCTGATCTATCTCATGCAGGGACTGGCGAATGATCGTCTTTGGAACAGAACCTGCTCTGATAACAAGAAGGGCTCCATCACACATAGACGCAATCAGCGCTCCATCAGATACGCTTCCGAGCGGAGGTGTATCGATGATCACAAACCTGTATTCTGTCGCAAGTTTATCCAGAAGCTCTCTGAATCGTATATCCTCCAGAAGTGGAGATGGATTCTCCAGAAGCTGTGTACACGGAACAATACTTGCATTTTCAATATTTGTCTTATATACAACCTCATCATATTCCGCAAGACCGGAAAGATAATGATTCAGTCCCTTTTTGTCCGAAACATCCACCTGAACACTTTTCATCAGGACGGAATTACGCAGATCCACATCAACAAGTACACTCGGGAATCCTGCCTCTGCAAGCATTTTCCACAGATATACAGCTACCGTACTCTTTCCCTCGTTCGGGAGACAGCTCGTCAGCATGATCTTCTTGGTATTTTTGCCACAGAATTTAACGTTTATTCGAAGACGGTTCATCGCTTCTTCCACTGCGTAAGGAAGATCCGGAAATACCAGTTTCAGTTCATCCATTTTTCTTTCTCCTTTTTTTCTTACTGCTGTGTGTTGTTTCCATCTGTGCCACCCGGTCACTCTCCGGAATCACAGTCAACGGAACAAGTCCGAAATATTTCTCCATATCTTCCGCTGTATGAATGGTATCATCCAGCAGATATCTGACAATCAGGACACCCGCACAGAGGATCAGACCAAGAAGTCCCCCCATCATTGTGTACCTGGAATAGCTCGGTCCCGCTTTATATTCCGGAAGTTTTGCATGCTGTGCAATGTTCGGTGCCTTCGTACTCATGGTATCCGGCAGATAAGACACAGCCTCCACCGCCATCGTCTCGGCAAGATCCATCGACAGCTGCGGATCTGTCGTTGTTGCAGTGATCTGCAGTACACGTGTATCTGTCGGATTATTTAACGTATACAGCTGTTTCAGCTGATTGTAATTCATATCGAGATCCAGCTTTTCGATCACACGGTTCAGTACCGGATAGCTCAACATCAGTTCCTCATAATCAGAGGTCAGTGAAGTACCGAGGTTCAGGTCATTCAGGTTTACTACGGAATCATCTGACGTAGAAACTATGTAAAGCTTGGAAGTTGACTGATATGTCGGCTGAATGCGGAAAAATGAATATGCATTCAGAAGCAGCGCTCCTGCCAGCAGACAGATCAGCAGATAATGCCAGTTATCCAACAGCATATACGCAAGATCCAGCAGATCGATCTCCATTTCTTCATTTTGTTCTTTCTGGTTCATATTTTATCTCCTTTTAATTTTTTTCATAAAAAAGCTCAATTATCGCCTGCTGCAGACTGTCTTCATCCGGTGTGAACGTCTGCCATTCATCCTCGTCAAAGCCATAAGTTCCGCTTATTGAAAGCTTTTTATCTTCGCTTTCGTCGGAAAGTAAAAGTGCCAGCCTGCAGAACTTCTTCGCACTGATATCTGTCGTCATATAGTCCTCCAGTGCATGATAAACCTCAAGCGGAAACTTGTTGTCCTCATTACATTTCGTCCTGAAAGCAGGCTTAAATGCCTCCTCGTAACTGCTCTGGCGCTGCATTCTGCTTTCATTTCTTCCGTCCGCAACTTCTTTTCGCTGTCTCACGTAGTTCTCAGCATGCTCGCCCATCAACGTGACAGTCTCACCCATTTTCAGAGTCGGATCCACTTCCGAAAAGTCATCCTCAATCGTAACGGTAACACCGCCAACCATATCATTCACAACCGAAACAGCTCCCATATTGACCATCGCATATCCATCGATCGTGGCATCGCCCAGCAAATGTGACACAGCATCTACCGTATTCTCTGCACGCACTTTCTGATCCAGTCCCATCGAATGTGCAAGTGAGATCTGAATATCCGTCGTCGCCAGACAGGTTCCGTCATCATCCAGACTCTTTACTTCCGTAATGGTATTTCTATCAATGGTAAGCAGCTTACATTCATCTGTAGATCTGTCCCTGACGATCACGACCAGTACATCGCATTGTCCGGTACCATCGTATTCTTTCAATTCCTGTACCTTGCCCGGCGAATCAATTCCGGCGATCAGATATGTCTCAATATTTCCCTTGCGGGTATATGTCTTGTCTTTATATGTAATTGTATCGCGGCTGTCTGCACTGTTGTCATTATTGAATCGGTAATGATCCGCCATTCCAAGGACCAGCGCAACAAACACACTTCCAACAATCAGGACAGCTGCCGCAATGCCAAGGCCCTTATACAGCCTCTTTTTGTCCTGTCGTCTCCTGTATCCCGACATAAATCCTCACTTCCGTTAAAAAATCTGCTTCAAAAACACCTGTCCGCCCGCCGGATTCATCACTTCACAGGCCATCACCGCAACCAGCAGAACAAATAATATGCAGCTAATGATAATCGCAGTCTTTCTTGACATACTGTTTCCTCCTATCCTGCTTACTATAATCAGTTAATTTCCAAATAAAAGAGCTTCTCCCTGCCGGTCTATCCTCTGCAGGAGTTCCTCTCCACATTTTTTCTTTATGATCTCCCTGCCCGTCAGAAGATCCGGTACACGATGATGTGCGCCGTGACAATCACTTCCGAGGACATGTGCACTTCCAGACCGGAACATTTTCAACAGGTATCTCCTGTGTCTCCAGTCCTGAAGCCCCTCACTGTTAATCTGTATCCTGACCGGAATCTCCAAAAGGCTCCTGATGCCCTTTTTATTTCCCGGAATCCAGATAAAACGCTCCAGATGCGCGATCAGAACATTAAATCCCCGATCCCGCACAAGCACCTCAACTTCATGAATATTCTGCGAGGTCCATGGCGCAAATGGCATCTCCAGCAGCAGGACCCGTGTATTCTGTATCGTCAGATCTTCGATAAGCTCTGCCTTACTGATTCCGTCAAAAAAAGCCACTTCACTTCCCGTCAAAATCTGCGGTACATCCGAAAGACTCTCCTTATGAACAGCCTCCTTCAGACTGTTATACGCGTCTTCTCTTCTGTTCAAAAAGGCATCTACCCTGTCATGGGATGCATAGAAATGCGGCGTCGCGATCATGTAGTCAACCCCCTGGCTGCTCACCTGCCGCAACATTGCCAGTGATGTCTCCAGATTTCTGGCTCCATCATCAATTCCCGGCAAAATGTGAGAATGAAAATCTATAACACTCATTTTTCTCTTCTCTCTATCATAATATTAATCAATTTCACAGCAAAAAGACAGTCCCCCCGATTTTGCCGATGGTATGATATCATATTTTTTCTTTTATAACAACTCATTTTTAAAATAACCGTGTTTTTTTTCAAATACGTGAATTATGTGTCAGAATTTGCCACTCTGTTGCCTTTTCCGGTATAAAATGGCTGTTACGCTCATTGTATTTTTCTGTCTGCAGGCATTTGTACTTTTTTGCTGCCTCGCCGCCGGAAATGATCCTGGTTCACAGGAGGTCTCCGATCAGGAACAGATGGAATATATCCAAACGTGGATGAAGAAAAAGGGGAAATCATTCATTACCACACCAGCTTACAGTCAGCCACACCAACAAGACTGTCCATGAAAACTTCATTCAGACGCTTTTCTACGTCCTCTCTGGTAATGCCTTTTTTCAGGATCACCTGAAGGAAACCGCCTCCACCGGCACCACACACAAGCCGGCCGTCGATCATTTCCTCAATGCTGCTGAAAATCTGTTCGATCAGCGTATTGCTGCTTCCGGCATCTACCTTCTTGCTGAGCTCCCAGTGATAGTCCAGCAGCTTTGCAAATCCATCTACATTTCCACGTTCCAGTTCAAAACGCATCAATGCCGCAGTCTTCTGGATCTCCTCTAACGCATACAGGCTGTCCGGTTCATTTCCAACGTATCTGCCGACAACATCACGAAGAAGATTTCTTGCCAGTCTTCTCTGTCCTGTATAAATCAGAACAAATCTCTCATCAAGCTCTTTCCTTGCACTTTCCGGAAGCTCCACATGAGTTACCTTGATCTCCTGCTTTAATCCCGGCATGGAAGACATATATTTCAGGCCAGGCGTTGCTCCGCCAACCTGATCCTGCCAACCGCCTCCTGTAGACATGATCTGTTCCATTGCAAGAACATGCGCATACAAATCTTCCTCGGTAAATTCAATTCCGGTAAATTCAAAAACTGCCTTTACACAGGCTGCCGAAAGAATTGAGGATGTTCCCAGTCCGGAGCCCTTCGGTACATCCGTAACCTCGGAATGCATAACAAAACCGCCCCCGAGACGTCTCAGTATATCCTCAAGCTTATATCCCTTTTGCGGAATAATTCCACAGGCAAGCAAACACGCCTTTTGCAGCGCAAAAGGATCAAACGGATCACCGGTTGCCTGAAGAGGTTCAATCGTATCGAACTCACCATGTACATCCATATCCCTGCTGTCAAATACTATTTTGAGCTCATCAATCCGTTCCAGCGTAACCTCGACCGGTTTTTTCCCGTTAAGAAGTATTGCCACATTTAATACCGTGCCGCCATTTTCATTACAGTATGGCGGAGTATCACTCCAGCCGCCACCCCAGTTTACACGAAGCGGCAGATTTACGGTATGTCTGTCCGTAACAATTCTGGCATTTTCATTATAACTCAGACTCTTTACCGTTGCTTCCAGCATCTCTGCCTGGATTATATGAAAACACTCCTGAATCTCGTTTTCATCCTCGAGTACGACGCCAAGATAATAATGAAGGCGCATTCTTTCGCCAAAATCCGATTTGTCAAGTCGCTTCTTCAGCCATTCCTTCTGAATTTTGGTAAGAGTTGTCCGTTTCTGCAGCTTCTGCGCAGGCACCTTATGTCGGATTGCCTTGGTGATCTCATCCATTGCGACCAGATCTTCCATACGCCTGTTCCAGGCGATGATCGCATCCGGATCCGCTGCATTAAATCCGGAACAAAGCGATTTTTTCTCTGCATTTCTCCATTGTTCGATATCAGCAGCAGATTCATCATTTACTATTCTGTACAGATTAAGCGCGGCATCTACCCCGTCCTGAATATTATCTGCTTCCGCATAAAGATTGGCTTCCCATAAACTATGTGCGGAATTTTCCCACAGACGGACGCCAAGCTTCTGCTCCAGTTCATCCAGATCTCTGCCAAACAGTTTGTTTTCTTTTGGATTATCGCCGATACCAAAAATACGTACGACAAAGCTTCCATCTCGCTGTTTCAGGCCATGCAGCACGACATTATCCGGAATTTCGCGGTCAGAAACTTCAATATAGGACAATACGCAATGATCGCCGATCTTAGAATTCCTATGTACATAGGAAACTTCCAGATAACAGCCTTCTCCGATCGTTGACCGGCTGCTGAGTACGCTGTTATATCCGGCCGTATCTCCCTTAATACTGCTTCCGACTATACGGCTCCATCCAAGATCTTTGTACTCATCCACACCGCCGTTCATCAATCCGAGAATCTCCCGGGTAGTTCCAAAATGAATAAATTTCGCCGGTGCGAGGCGAAGCAGTTTCATTCTGTAAGGACGCAAAACATTCCAGACACGCTCGCGCGCCGCTGTAAGCTCCGGACAAAATTCACCTTCCGGCTTCTCTTTATAGAAATCCTCCAATGTCGAATCCTCGGCCAGAGGATAAAGAAAATCTGCATATAATGACAGTCTTGTTCTGGCATTTACATGTCGGTCATAATCCTCCGGTGTCGCGATCAGAGAATACAGGGAATTCATCATTTCCGTACTGAAAATAAGCGCACCTGTATCAATATCTACACAATCGGAATTATTGACTGCGCCAACTGATCTCAACGTCTTTACAGACTTCTTCTGCAGACAGCATTTCACATTTCCATTCTCACCATTCAGATAAACACCATGGTTCTTGCCTGTCTCAACATGCTCTTTAAAGGAAATCGCAGCTGCGCCGACATTGTTATAATCAATCTGCAAAGGATTAAACAGCAGCAGCACATCACCGGATAAAAGAACCATTCCCTCACGGATACGTGACGGTACAGAACTCATGCAGATCATAAATTCATCAAACAATGTAGAATTACGTCCATTCGGAAGCTTATGCGGAACCGGTGAAAAAAGCTTGCCCAGTGCCGAATACTGCGGCACACGTTTACTGTCTCCACCGGAATGAATAACCAGCACACGAAGCTTTTCAAAAGATTCTTCCTGTGAACGGAGATATTTCAATACTTCCAGCGTCGCACCACCAGAACCCACACGCTGTCCATCACGATCAGGAATCGCTACAAACTTTGTGTGCTTTGGAAGAAAGCTCTTGCGTTCCTCCAGCTGTTTCCTGAATCCTTCTGCCTGCTGCTCATTTGACGCAGTCAAAATCACATAATCCCATCTGGGGAATTTTTTCAGTTTTAAAGATCTGTTGTAATCATCCCAGCAATCTCTGTATGCCTGAGATAAAAATAAAGACGATATGTTCTTCATACGTAACTCTCCTTAAATATTAATCCTTAATAGTCAGTCTCGTTCTAGTTTACCATATTTCCTATAGCTATCTATGCGTAAGATTTTATTATTATTGCAATCCGCACATTTCATATTCTCATCTCCTGCCAAGCACTATCAAACATTTATTGTAACTGTTCAGTACCCTCACAGTTACGAGTCAAAATGCATTCCAAATCACCTTCGGTGATGGCATTTTGCCTTGTATGTCTCGGGATTTTGGCAGAAAACATGCCAAAACGCCTCGCGGGATACTACCTTCTAAATAGTTACCATTTATTTTCTTATTCCAAGTGAATACTTTGTCATACGGATGCAGTTTTCTATGCCTTCTCTTACTTGCTGATCATCTTGAATGTTCCGAATTTCGATTGGCATACACACGATTTGATTGCGGTCCACTTTCGTTGGTGCATTTGCTCCATATGCATTGGCGGTATAGTTCCAGAGGTCTTTGCAGCCAACAATCGTTACACACACATACATAGCAGTCGAACGTCCCAATTTTTGGTACATTGTTGATGTTTCATATATCAAGTTCTTGAGTTCTTCTACAAAATCAAATATAATCAAATATCGCTCCGTTTTTAGCTGCTGGCTTTTTGAATTTTGTTCTCTTATCTCAAAATCTATTTTCAGCTCAACAGTACCATTATTAAAAATCTGTAGCTTCTCAAAATCTCGCAGTTTAGAATAATCAGGGAAATAGACACCGTCCACATTTGGAACTGCACGATCACGGATCATACCATTAAACAAATCATCAAAATCCAACTTTCCTTCTCTGTACATATCGTACATCGGAACATAATCACTTCTAAACGTGGCTGGAATCACCTGTACAAGTGCAAATGGTTTCTTCATTTCTGTGATGTGTTCTTCCAGTCGTTCTTTTCTAAAACTCTTGATATCTTCCGACAGCATTGCAGCGTTTAAGAATCCATTTCGTATCTCTGTATAACTCATTGCCTGTTTTTTATTTCCATGTCTTATATAAAAATGAAACTGTCCTTCTGGTTCTTCTGTAATATATGGTTTATACAACCCCCGTTGAATATGAAGTACCACAACATATTTATCATCTTGTAATGGAATGAACGAAAAGGCCACCTCAGGCACCGTTGGGCGAATCGCCTGCAGTTCATTCCGGCGATCCAATTCAAAGCGATCAATATTAGGAATTGAAATACCCGCTAATATGCTGGCAGCTCCAGAACTTTCTCCGATTCCGAAAAAAATGTATCCTCCGTCTGCATTCGCAAAGGAGCAGACATCATTTCTAAATTCAGCTTGTTTTTCTTTCTTATTATTCTTATCTAAAAGCGGTGCAAAATTCACCTTGTAATCAATAAAATTATTCTCTCGATAGGCATCATTATTGAGAAGAACCTGAAGATCGTCTGCGGTCCATTCTCTAAATTCTTTATTATTTATCTTCATGTGATTTATTCCTCCTATCCAGAGTTGCCTCTTCACATCTGTTAATCCTCAATAACCAGTACCTTTTTATCTTACCATATTTCTGAGATACCGCTCCAACAATCTATTTGCTACTGGTGCCTGAGTCCTTACCCGCAGAGTTTTCCTCACTCTTCCCTCTTGAGACTGATGTTTTCGCTATAGCATTATATGTACTTGACCATCTTTCATACTCTTTTCCTTTCAAAGCTTCTAAATCATTAACCAAAGTTTTCAAGTTCTGGTCATCTATCTGGTCAACCCAATATAAAACCAACAATCGCTTTATACTTTCTATAGAATCACGATAAATCTTCCATTTTTCCAAACACCTAGTCAATGCGACATATGATGCAGAAAATGATGTTAATAAGGAGCAGCTCACAGTTACCACTTTTACTATATCCCCATATTCTAAACTTAACGCATTAAATAAAGTCACAACCAATGGCGCAATTATAGCAATAAAATTAAAGAAATAAAATCTAAACTTATTTTTACATGCATATTCTATATACCACTCGCCCATATTTTTAATACGATATTTCAGCGTTTCATTTGGTATATTTATATATAATGGTTCAAATGCACTTTTCTCTTTTTCTATTTCTTTCCAGTATCTTAACATTTTATTTCCTCTGTCAGCGATCATAGCTTCTAATTGTTGAGCAACACTGATAGGTGCCTTTGTATAGAGCTGATCCATTTCTCTTACAAGATACATCTCTATCCATTATTTCGACAAAATCTGTCAGATCATCACACCAACTGCAGGCGCATATTTCTGGCAAGCTCGCTCATACATTCATTCGTATATACTTTAACTCTTCCGGTTGCCGCTTTGACTTCTTCACCCATTATATCCAGTTGTTGATTAATAACTTTGAAACAGCTCTCCCTTTTCCAGACATCCTTATATTTTTCACATATTGAAATTAATTCATTTGAATAAATATTTGAAGCCTCAACAATCCTGCTACAGTCAATAGCTATCCCAAAGCTTTTAAACATGGAATGATAATAATCATTTATTTCCTGCGCTTTAAATTGCATATTGTAGAGAACCGGAGAATATATTTCCTGTATATCTTCCCCCCTTCCCGCATCCTGTGTTGAAAGCAGATCGATTAAATTCGCGCCGCACTTCCATTGCAGTTGAGATAATTCCAGAAATTTATCCATCATTTCCTTCTGCACTGTATAATACAAAGAATTTCTTCTATTTTCTTTGTCGCGCTTTACCGAATTTCGATGATTCAACACAATTGCCAGAATCGCGATCAATGTAGGTCCCAGTCCTTTAAACAGTTCCAGAAACAAATCTAATGCCGGATAAATTTTTACAAATTCACTGTACGTCATATCTTGTTACTTCCTTTCAGGCAAATGTCAACTCAATTCTTAATTCAGAATTTTTTATTTAATTTTAATAACAAATCATTTAATCTCTTAAATTTTTTAAAAGTATATTTTTTTATATCTATCTGATCTTTTTCCATAAACTTTTTAATCATTTCAGGATATGATATATTTTCTCCTTTTCTACGATCAAATTTTATCGCTGTCCGAAATAAATTTTCTCTTAATCTATCATCCTCATCAAAATAAAAATCAATGCATGTTAAAGGAATTAATAACTTTTCTCCATCCACCCCATATTTATTGGTAACATATGTTAAAAATCCCTGTAGTTTACGTGAAACTTCATCAGTCATGTTCCTTTTTGGCGACTCTAATCGTATGGCTTCAGCAATCCTGTTTTTAAATTTTTCAATATCCATACAGGGTTTTATTTTGTAAAAATCAGCATATGCCAATACATGTTTTGGTTTTCGTAGATAAATATCCGGTAGTTTCCGATCTAATTTTTGAATCATCTGTAAATACGATTGATGTATATTTTCAGTTGGATCCCACTTATTTGATAAACGCACATAATATTGAAATGTATTAAACAAATCAATATAACACCACAAATTTTCATTCTGACTGAACAAAATCAAATTATGATACAACTCCATTTCTGCTTCTAATTCTAAATAATAATCAAACAGAGTTAAAGGGCAAAACGGAATCATTAAATAATTAAATCGTATATTCTCAATTTTTCCGTTATCATCTTTATCAATTTCAACGTCCGAATTAATCATTTCTAATGAAATTCCTTGATCCAACGCAAAATTAAATGCAATCTTTCCCATACCATTCACAAAACTTCTATTTTCAATCGAAAAATCATAGCCTACAATTTTGAATTCAGATGTAGGTAATTTTCCTTTAATTTTTTTGCTCAATTCTGAACATGCAACCACTTTTCCATTTTTTATTATAACATCATATACTCTTCCCTTATATAAAGCCTTTCCTCTACAAGCTGGTTTTGATTTTTTATTATTGGTTTTTACTATATTAGGAATACTACAAATAATACTATTGAATATTGATGTAAACGGTACATCTATATTTTTACTAACAAAATTATTGCACTCAGCACAACATATTTCTCCAGATTCATAAAGACCACCAAGCGCATTCTGTATAACATGTTCCTTACTGGCCTTTTCTATTTTTTTTCCACAATAAACGCAATATTCTCTCATATCTTACATTTCTTTTAAACCAATAGTTAATCCTCAATAATCAGTACCTTTTCATCTTACCACATATCTGCAATTTCAAGACTTGTCTTCCTCTATCTGCCAGAATTTCTCTTCACTCGATACACTATATAATACAGAAAGCCTCCAATGCCACCGCCCATTGTGTTGTAGAAAAGATCAGATAATTGCCATGTTCCCAATCTCAAGAACAATTGCAGCATCTCGATAGTAAATGAAAAGATAAAAGCAATCTTAAGACCTTTCCAGATTATTCCCCACAGACTTAACTGTTTTATCTTATCTTCAAATGTCCAAAACAACAAAAAAGTAAATGGAATCATTAAAATCAGATTTTCAAAACACTCTGTCGTCAATTGCTGTTCTCCATTCACTTCTTCCCAAATCCACCATCCTCCCATGACATCTGACAGTGGATTAAGCCACATATTTCGATTGAGAAGTGTTCTGAAGAGTATCATTACCGTGAAGAAGAATAGAAGAAAGAGCTTACGGAAGGATAACGATGTCTTAAATTCCTCTATCCACGTCTTAGCGGCATTTTTCAAGCCCCTACCGGGATTAACTGGATGATACGCATATAAATAAAGGAAACACAACAACACAGCAGACAAAAATGCATACCAGAAAGGCTGGTATAATGCTACTAAAATATTCGCTATGATTGTCTGTAATATCTGCACCGCGTCATCTCCTTCCGTTATAAACAATCTCGATTTTTAGTTATCCTTTCAATCATACTTGAAATTACACTTTCCATATGTCCGATTGTGTTCCTGCGAACAATTCAACTAATATACAGACTGCAAATACAATCAACGCAACTGCTGTAATCACGACAAAAAGATACCATTCATTTATATACTGAACAATATTAAGTTTACTGGCAATAACTGTTCTTACCGCACCTTCAAATAAATATATTCCAATAACATTCTAGCACCACTACTCTACATGGCCTTATGTATCCCCTTCCCTCTAAAGTAGCTCCCCCCTATACCCACCAGAATCATCTCTGTCTCCAGAAATCCTCACTTCCCTCGTTCTGCCAAGGACAGCTCTGCTCTGATACGGAATCATGTCCCAGGGTGATAACGACTACCGACTACTGGCTCATTCTTTGTATTTTTGATTCCTGACTTGCTTCCTGTATCAGCACTGTTTTCTTCTCAATACTTTATCTACCTTATTCTGAAGTCTCTTACGAAATCTTTTTATTTCAAATAATCTTTCTTGTACAATATAATGTTTTACTTTGTCAACATTACTAGTTATAAACCCAGGTGCCACAAAATAAAATTCATTATAGTTTATATTGTCTTCAATCTTTACTTCACGTTTTTGAAAATGCGCATATAAAACTTCTTTATCTACATCTGATCCTTTTAATTTCAAACTCCCTTTTTCATATATAAAGTATGGATTCTTATATTTCTTCATTCGATTAATTTCGAATCTGCCACTATTTACATTTATATCAGCAAAAAATACTTCATCAAACATTTTCACATTATTTAATTGCATTATCTGAGACAATCCACCACCACAATGTCCTGCCCATTCATCAAAACAGCAAGCTTTCTCGCTCTGAAACACAGTTTTCCACTCTTGACAACTACATGCTGGAAGTGTTCTATATAGTGAATTCACTTCTGGTAAATTTTGATAAATACTACAATGCCCTCTCGAAAATATTCTTTTATATTTCATTAATATATCATCAGTAATAAATTTGCGTATCCCCCCCCCATATCAAGTCCACATCACAATGTCCCCAATAGTCATATCCCTTCAAATAATCTGAAAAAATTTCTCCATACGCTGGTTTAAAATCACAGAACTTATATGGAACATTAATAGAAAGTGGAAAGTCATATTGTTTCTGAAACAACTCTTTCATTTGTTCAAAACTCATGTAATGTACTTTTACATTATTCGGATAATTATAATTTGTTTGATCATCTGTAAAAAGCAAAAAATCTATACTCGAGTTCCATCTACATGATTCTAACCACAGTTGAAAATACGGTGGAAGATGTCCTGCCCACGGTACAACAAATGCTATTGATTTCATAATATAAATCCTCCAAATTTTCACTCTACATTTTTACAACTCTCAAAAGAAAAATTTTTAATCTTAATCTTTAATTATCTCAATTATCTCATTATATGCTTCATTTGACATTAAGACAAATCAATCTGCCAAATACATATAAATTTCTATTGCGCAAATACTCTAATCCTTCCGATGATTCTTCAAATTACCCGTCTAAACTTTAAGAAACACATATTTTTGTAATTTAAAATCATGATTTGAATTTATTATCTCACTCCCCAAAATAATTTACTCATGATTTTGGGTTTCAACATGATCCAAATTATCCATGTCAACTTCTTTTTATCATTCTTTTTACTTTACTCTTTATCATTACCATTTCATCTTTGCTAATAACATCCTGTAGCAGTGCACCTTTAACAATGCAGACGGCAATTTCTCGTGTATCTTTAAAAATATACGGCATAACAATCTGAATAACAATATGCGTAATTAGAGTTGCAATTGCGGCACCATTAATTCCCATAACCTGAATCAACACGAAATTCAATACCACATCTGTCACTAATCCTGCAATACAAAAACTATTTATGTACTTATCCTTTCTATCATTTGCCAGATACACCTGATTCAACGTAGACATTGTCGAAAGGCCGTAGTACCAAACTACAATTCTCAATGCATCCGTTCCGGCAAGATAATCCTTACCATACAAAAAAAGAATAATCCAATGTGCAAACACGCACACAAATATCGAATATAATGCATTCAGCCAGAATAAAGCTGCATATGACTGACGAAGTCGTCTCAAAAATTGACTTCTACTTTTACTTGCTGCTTCATATAGAATTGGAGATAACGACTGAATAAGAGCAGTAGGAATCATACTCCAGAGTGTTGAAATTGTTAATGCAGCTGAATAATAACCAACCGCAGTCTTATCTAACATGTTTCCCAACATTACTCGATCAACCTGCGCATATAAAATAGTAATCAACCCGGCAATCAAATAATGATACGATTGTTTTAATAATCTCTTTCCAAGTTTCCAATTAAACTTAGGTTTGAAGCCTTCGATTCTTGTATAAAATATAATTAAAAATATCGCTTGAAAAATCATATCCGTTGACGTGGATAGTGCAAACCAAACAATATCTGCTCCTGTGGCTAAAAGATATATTCTATATAGGCTCATTCCAGTGTAGGCAAGTACACCAGAAATACTTGTCCACTTAGAAAGCAGTTTCCCTTGAAAATAATAATTGATTGTATCAAACGAGCTAAACACAATCGATAATGATTCGAGGATTGCAATTTGCACAATCATCGGATCATTTCTGTTTGTAATAAACATCAATGCAACGATGCTAATTGTCGATAAAATTGCTGTACCAAATCGCATCCAGATAGATGTCCATATTACTTCATTATTATCAGATTCATTTACAGCAATTTCCTTGATTACAACAACCGCCAATCCCAATGAAGCAATCGAAGAAAAGAAACTGACAAAAGCCGCAACATAATTAATCGTGCCAAAATTAGATGGTCCTAAATATCTTGCAGTTGCTAGCGAAACTAAAAACTGCAGGAGCATATTTATGATCTTTCCACCCATTAGCCAACCTATATTATTTATAAATTTTTTTCCATTAGCCATTAGCTAGTCTCTCCATTAATCACATATAATCTTATCCCATTCTTCGGGATAAAATTCACCACTCCACATTCCTAATTCCGGACAAATCACAATTTTATTTTTATTTTGATTCAACCATGCTGCCCACCAGCTGAAACTGCTATTTGCCATAATCATATGTTTACAGTGACTCATTAAAAATAAATCATCTAATGTTTTATTCTCTGATTCATATTGTGGATAGTGTAATTCGATTTTATTTTCATATTTCCCAAAATATTGTTTTGCAAAATCAATATCGTCAGAAAAAATATAAAATACTGTGTTTCTTCTCTGATTTAACTCTTGAAATTTAAGTATTGCCTTGTCATAGAAATCCATTGATAACTGACATCCAATTTTCAGATAATCCCCTCTCCTAATATGAACCGCAACACTATTACACTTTTGCATTTCATTTACTAAACCTTTAACAGATTGTGTCCTTTCATGTTTGGGAACTAATATTTTAAGCAATTCATTTCTATATTCAGAAAAATATTTTTCAGTTTGCCAGTTTCCTTTAAAATATGTATCTGTTGATATTTTAAAAGCTTCAGGTTCAAATTTTGTTGGCTCTTTTTCTTGATATATTCTTGTTTTTATCCCGATAGATTTGATTTTCCTCACTTTATTAAAAAACACTCTATCTACTAAACTTGTCTTATATACATAAGAAATACGATCTGAATAATCCACATTAAAATTAAGTAGTTCAAGCTCGCGTGCAATACCATTGTCCTGCATACTGGTATCTAAAATCAACTCTGATCTAGTTTTCCTAGAAACTGCGTAACCAAAACTATAGCAAAAAAGCTGGTTACCTAATCCACCTGCTAAGTCAACAATTACTTTCATCTTTTACAAGTCCTCCAGTTTCGTTTAATAATATCCAATTTTTCTCCTTTGGATATCCATGCCAAAAATCTACTGGCACAAATTTTATTCCTCTATTAAGCAAAGCAGGTTTATAAGAAAATGAACTTTTACTCGTAATGAGCACATCAGCATAAACCATGTGTAAAAAACTTTCTTGTGCTCCCATATCAAGACAAAAATGTATATTCTGAAACTCTGTAAATTCCAAAAAATCTTCTTTCTTTCCTTGTGAAAACAAATAAATATGAATATTATCTTTGTCCTTAAAATAGTCAAGTGCAGTCCTTAATGCATTTATAAAATAACTGTTTCCCTGAAAACGCATAGAAATATTCTCATTCACATTTTTAATACCTTGAACGATATCTCCGCGACGTATATGTATAGCAATGTTAAAATTATTTTTTATATAAATCAGTTCGTCATCCTTGCGAGCAGGAGCGGAATAGAATTTTTTCTGGATATCGCTGCATACTCCATATTGATCATGATAAAATTGATCCTGCTCTGCCAAAAAGATAATTTTCCTACCCGCATATGAATCAATGATATTGTGGATTCTGGCAACTTCTTGTTCATCATACTCTTCAAATCGCTGTATACGAACAATTTTGTATCCCCTTGCCTTTAAATTTACTACCGTTTCTTCATCCTGATAAAATCCCAAAAAATGTTCCCACTTTTCAGACGAAAATGGAATGTGAGCAAATTTAATCTCAAATTGTTTTGCAAACCAATATCCTGCAATCCAATTAGCCATTTGATGTCCGATTCCAGCACCAGGATTCGGCCTTGCTGCAAAATAAAGTGTTCTCTTATCCGCATTAACATCCTTATGAAATAAATAATTCCAATAGGATTTATAACAATATTTATATACTCGACTGTATCTCAGCCTTGATACCCAAATATTTCTTAGTTTTCTAGGTATTTTTTCTGTGATTTTTCCTTTTCCGGCATTTTTAATTTTTTTCATAAAATTCTTTCCTTACCAATAACATCCATTCTCAACTTTTGATGCTTCTTTTGGTTTATCTTCATCTGATGGATAGACCCATGCATCATTAAAAAACTTCTGAACATAGTCAAACGCATCGTTTTCTTCCCAGCGTTTTCCTTTAATTCCAAAAAGGAGCTGCGTAGCACCTGCCAAATGAATTGCCTGTTTCCCAGCAGCTTTTAATTTTGCTGCAAGTGGAAAGCCATATGCGCCACACCCAATAATAGCAACATCAAAATCTATTTTCATTGCCTCCTGATACATCCATTCCAATGCATCAAACCACGTTGCAAATCGCTCATCCTTTTCTCCGGCAACTGTTTGAACTGCTTTTAATGTTTTCAGTTCAAACTCCGGCAATATATTTGTTCCTGGAAAAATTTCTTTCCGCCGCTTATATTGCTTTTCAATAGTTTCTATAAAAGGATGAATCACTAAAACTTTTTTCCCTTCTAAAGAAGCCGACCACGGATTCTCCGGCACACTCCAGGGCTCAAGATCTAATAAATATGTTGTTTTCAGATTGTTATCTCCATATTTATTAAGATAATAGTCCTCAAATGGTAGCATCCACACTCCCATTACATCCGCCTGTGGAATGGAATTTATCATTAAATTCTTGAATTTCATTCCGTTTTCCGATAACGCAGGAAAAAAGCCTGACCACATTTGCATCTGCGAAAGGGCTTTATCATATTTTCGTTTCAAATTGAAATCAAACGTCCGAACGCAAAACAGTTCTGTTGCCCCAAATCTCCCAGCGAGAAATGGCTGTCCTCCTTTTATCTTTTCTGAAATATATTGATTGCTCTCTTGTGCCGTTAAAATTTTTTTCCTCTTGATTAATTTTCTTCCCTCAAGATATTTTCTAATTTTGTCATGAGTAACTTTTTTTTCTCTTCCTTTTGCTTTTACGTAGTTATATGTAAATGTTATTATATTCGTCATATTCTTCACCAACAGCTTTCTGTTTATCTATAACTTCCTGAAATGCCACAATAAACCCAAGAAGCGCTCCCTGCTCAACTGTAAATCCATATCCATACCAATATACTGCCATTGAACATAATATAATCATGCTCGTATAGTTTTTTGTTTTTATAGTTCGAATGAGCATAAAAATCAAAAAAACAATCAACAATCCCAAGCCAAAATATCCCATCTTCGCTATATAATCAATATAACCACTATGTGCTGATGCCTTCCAAGTTAAAGCGAGATCTTGTCCAAAAGGTCTGCCAAAGATCATATTAACACCATTCAATGATCCCAATATCATTGTCCAAACCTCTGTCCTTGTCGCAAATGTTCCTGTATCCTTTCCAACATTGGAAAATGACTCAAATAAATTTGTGACCATGCCTACCACCCCTGTTTCTGAAGAACCTTGCGAAGAAATAACTAGAATTGCGATAATGATCACAAAAAGCTCTGCTAAAACCTTTTTTGATAACCCATTTCTTTTTAATGAAACACATAAAGTAATTACCAGTCCAACTCCAAACGCTGCCACAACAGTTCTCCATTGCATTAAGACAACAATTCCAATCAACAACATAGTTCTGAGAGAAATTTCTTTTTTTTCTTCCAATTCTTTATAAATTCTATACAATGTATAAAATGCAATCATCAACACTTGCGGTGGATTGATGATTCTGAACGTTGAGCCACCATCACTTAACAATCCGTTTTGTTGTCCTGGTAAACTGTTCATTCCAAGTAATAAATCAAGCGACCAAACAATCAATACATAGATACAAACAATATTCATTAATACATCTATATAATGTTCATACTTCCACAGTCTATTTAACGTTTTTTCCTGTCTCGTCAGGAAAAAAAATGCAAGAAAAGCAGCAATAAACAACACATATTTTCGCGTGTCTGACAAAAAAACTTCTGATCCTACTGTTCCATTTAGAATTCCCCTGACAAGCGAAATAACAACTGGAATCAACAGTAACAATGATGCACCAAAGTACTTTCCAAGCCGTACAGGATGAAAAACACTTCCAATACAGTACATCAGTGCTACAATCAGCACAATATCATCTAAGTGTACCTGTGTACCACCTATTGTAAATACAGTAAATACGGTGGTTGCTTCAAACAAGTACATAATACAAGTTTTTACGTAACTCAATATGATCAAGAGTAGGAGCCATTCTGCCTTGTGTTTGTTTGCTTTTATTACAACAGCTCCCAGAAAACAAATTATAATTAAATAAAGTAATGGTATATACACATCTATTCTCCTTAGACAGCATAAATCTAATGATTTATTTACCGATTATTATTCTTATAAAGGGAGTAACCGTTCCTTTGATTGCACTAAAAATTCCAAAATTTTTTTCCAAAAAATAGAACCATTGCTTTGTGGGTGCGCCCTTTACACTTTCTTTCTTTTTGATTCTTTCAATCCTACTCAAGTTAACATCGGTCCATGTACCTTTATTATCGTTATTATTACATAATCCCACAAACTTCTTCGATTGGTATATTGCATATCCTGCTTTTTTTAAGGTTAGTCCATAATCAAAATCTCCTAAAGAATGTTTATAGAACGAATCCATGGAGCCAACTTTTTCAAACGCACTATATGGAATCAGCACACAATTTGCATTAAAAGTATCCGAAGCAATATTCCACTCATCAAGATTCAGCTTCCTGTATTTATATCCGGAAATATATTTTACAGCTCCATAACTAAGTTTCCCTTTTTCATCGCACATTGCCCCTACGATAACTGCATCACTTTGTTCTCTACTTTGTTGAATCATTTCTTGAATGCTGTTTTCATAGAAATCCACGTCATCGTTCATCATCACCATGTAATCAAAATCATGTGGAAGATTTTGTAACGCATAATTCATTCCTACATTCATTCCACCCGAATAAAACCAATTTCCATTTCCTTCTAAAATAGTAATATTAATATCATTCTTTAGATTTTGCAGAACATCATATGTTCCATCTGTGCTTCCATCATCTACCACAACAAAAGTAAATTCACAACCTGAATTTTTCCTTGTGATAGCTTTTATACAATTTCTTGTTTTTTCTTTTCGATTATAGCATGTAAAGATTGCCAATATCTTCATATTCCTATTCTCCTACAATTGAAAGAATTTTTTTCGCACTGCTTTCCCAAGTAAATTCACCTGCTATTCTCTTATGTGCTTCATCCTTAATATTTTCAGAATTCAATATTTTCTCAATCACTTCTTGAGTGTTCTTTACTAACCATCCAGATTTTCCATTTTCAATAATTAAATTTGGTCCCGGAGCAACCCATGCAACAACCTTGCAACCATAATACATTGCCTCAAGAATTGCCATTCCAAAAATCTCCTGCTGATTTAAATTTACAAAAGCATCTGCTAAGCGATACAACTCCCAGATATCACTATTTGGTATCTGTGCTACCATTTGAACTGAATCTGCAAGATCTAACTCGTTAATTTTGTTTTCGACCGCTTGCTTCAACTCGCCTTTGCCTATCATCAAAAGTTTATAACAATCATCTTTTTTTCTGACTTCTGACAATATTTCAATCATTTTAACCGGCTGCTTTTCATCAATCAAACGTCCAATGAATAGCAAAACCTTATCATTTTCTGAATAGCCATATTTTCTTTTCAACTCTGTCAAAGATGCATCTTCATAACTATCTTTTAACAAAGACACATCCAACCCAACTGGTGTTACTACTGTGTTCTTTATCCCAAATCTATTCAGTTTCTTTTCAACCGTTGGTGTCTTTACAAAACATGTACATTTTTTATATACATTTATATTTCTACGGAACAACGTATCTATTATCATCTTCTTGAATCTACTCGTGCTATGGCTCTCCACTACGCCAATGTATGGAAATAATGTCACATCATTTTTTTTGCACCATCTGTATACTTCTGGAACAGAAAGCTGTGTATCCGAAAAGTAAATCAATGCATCAATGCTACCATCCATTAAATTGCAATCCCATATACCATTTATTCCCTTACTTCTAACCGGAATTTGATGCAGAGCAGAATGAACGCATCCTTTTATATTTTCGACCTGTTGCGTTTGACTATCAGATACTGCCTTATAAACGATTACTTCATCAAAGAGCTTATCCAATTCCTTAGCAAGGCCAATTTCTTGCGCATTGTAAAAACCTTTCTGTCCAAAATTTCCAATACTTGTTATTAATAATCCAATGCGCATCCTCGCTCCTCCTTATTTATGTTGATAGTACTCTCTCATGTTCCTTTATTTGTTCTTCATTAAATCTTTGTGATACGTCTCTTGCTGGATTTCCTGCCACAATAGAATAGGGGGCAACATCTTTTAATACTACACTTCCAGCAGCAACAATAGCCCCGTGTCCGATTCTGACACCGCTTACAAGAATAGCACCATAACCAATCCATACGTCATTTTCAATCACTATTTTTAAATTTTTCCCCTTAAACTGATAGTCCCTATCTCCTATCCAAGGACTGTCTTTGATGCTTTTTCCGACATAGCTATAATCGTGATCATATTTTCCTATCAGGCCAACATTATTTCCAATCAAAACGTCATTCTCAATTTCAATGTCTGCTTCAAGCGAACAATATTTTCCAATATAAACATTTTCGCCAATTTTCATTTGATTTGGCGCATAAAGGACTGTTCCCCTTCCAAACGTACTGTTCTTTCCAAATATAATATTATGTTTCCCAAGAAGTAATAATCTACATCTGAGTTGTTTTAAATATTTCAATATCATGCAGCCACCTGCTTTCTCGCCCAGTGACTATCTGCATTCCTACTGAAATTCACACTAATTATTCTGAAGTTTGCCCCCCCCGAATAATTTCATCATATATTTCTCGCATCATCTCATAATTCCTATCCTGATTGAAGTATTCTCTATACTTTCTATACACATTTTGTGATAATGTATCTTGACTTTCTGTAGTAACTTTTTCAATCACACAAGTTAACGCTTCTGGTGAATTGTATTCAAATTTATATCCAGTATATCTTTCTTCAATAATACTTCCCGCATTACCTAAACCAGAGCAAAGCACTGGCGTTCCCACAGCAAAAGCTTCCACAATGCTCATCGGAAATCCTTCATACCACTGTGTAGGTAGTATAAGTGCCTTACTATGTGCAACAACTTTTAGCACTTCAGCATTCGATACAAAACCTCTGAATTCTGCATTTATTTTGTTTTCTTCGCTAAAGTCTTTGCACCATTTCTCCATTGGTCCCGTTCCACAAACGATCAATCGCGGAGCTTTCTCTCCCATTTGTTTCCACGCTTTCAAAAGAATATCTATGCCTTTTAACTTGTCTAGTCTTCCAGCAAAAACAAATTGATCTTTTCGTTCTTCTTCTGGGACAAATTCTTTCTTACAATCAACGAAATTCGGCTTAACAAACACCTTATCTTCCTTAATTTGCTTCAACTCTAATAGTTTTTTCTTATTAAACTCTGTCAGACAGATATAATTAATTTTTCCATATATACCAGTCATTCTGTGGAGCACCATACTTACAACACATATTAAGGTTTGTGCTTTACTCTCTCTATAGCATCCATGTTTTATAGCACATTTTAATCCATGCTGTACACAGTCCTCGCAAATATGTCCGTCACGGTAAAACGTTGCTCCTGGACACAAAAGTCTAAAGTTATGTATTGTCTGAACCACCTGTACCTTACAACTCAACGCAGCATAATACACCGCTGGGCTAATTAAATTCAAAGTATTATGAACATGTACAATATCTATTTTTTCTTTTTTTATTATTTTCTTGATTTCTGCATAAGTACACGGATTAAATATCGTTGTAAATGGAAGTTTCAATTTTTGAAACTTAGACATTTCTTTTATCTCTGAGTTATTTCGGCTGTAAAGAACAACCTTATGACCATGATCCTCCAACATCTTCTTTTCGTTAGCAACAACAGTATCTTCTCCACCTGGAATTTGATAATAGTTATGAACTATGAGAACATTTTGTTTTCTTTCTTCCACTCTCACTTCCCCCTGATCATCGCATTCCAAATAAACTTAGTATTCGTATGCAAGTATCGTTTAAATAATCTCTTCGGATCCTGCATCAGTCGATATACCCATTCCAGATTACTTTTTTGCATCCACATAGGAGCACGTTTAATATTTTCAGCATAATAATCAAATCCAGCTCCAACGCCCAGCATCAACCCATCAATCTTACCCTGATGTTCTGCCATCCACTTTTCCTGTTTTGGCGCGCCCAGACCAATCCAAACATAATCAGGTTTTGTTTCGTTAATCCGTTCAACCACTTCCTTATCTTCATCCTCGGTAAGAGGTCGAAACGGCGGACTATACATTCCCGCAATCTGAATACCTGAATATTTTTCTTCCAACTTTTGTTTCAGGATTTCAAGTGTTTCTTCTTTGCTTCCATAGAAATAATGGCGATAGCCTTTTTCAGCAGAAATCTTGAAAATTTCTCCCATGAGACTAGGTCCCGTCGTTCTTGCCATATTCTTATAACCACGCTTCTGCCCGACTGTAGACAATGGACCGCCATCTGGAATTGCCATCAAGCCACCATTCTGAACTTTCAGATAGTCTGGATTTTCATATGCCGTAACCGTCGTATGTACATTTGAAACACAAATATAATCCCCTTTTATATCCACAAGATTTTCTCTAAGATATTCAACAAGCCATTCCATATTAATAGCGGCAATATTAACTCCCATAATATTACATGTGGGGATTGCTGACTTATCAATTTTTCGCATATATTTTCCACTCATTGATTCTTGTTCAATCCCCTCTCTCATTTTGTAAATGCAGCAAAAACTTATTTATATTTTCAAAATCCTCTGCGTGTTTTTTAATCCATATCTGATCTTTTTCCCACCATTTTAATTCAAGCAATTTCTGAATTGTTTCCTCATCAAATCGATATTTAATAACTCTTGCAGGAACTCCCCCTACTATTGCATATGGCGGCACATCTTTTGTTACAATAGCTCCTGCGGCAACAACTGCGCCATCACCAATTGTCACGCCTTCCATAATTTTAACTGCCGAACCAATCCAAACATCATTTCCAATCTCAATAGTATATTTTTTCTTATCATCTATGAAATGAAAATCACTATACTTTTCTTGTTCAACATAAGTGAAACCAGCCTGTTTTCTAATAGAATAGAATGCTGGATGGATAGAAACAAATATCGAGGTCGGATGACTCCCTGCAACTGTTACTACATCCGTGGCAATACATGTGTATTTGCCAATTTTAGTATTTTTAATAAACGAACGATTTCCAATGTAGCTTGCATATCCAATCGAACTTGTTAAAAAAGTTACATCTGTTGTCAATCGATTTTTCCCTTCAAATTGATCAAAAGAATCAATCGTAACATTTTCTTCAAATATACATACTTTTCGATTCTTACATTGATGTATAATTTGTTTTATTTGCCTTAATAATTTTTTCATGAATCTTTATTATTTTATCTTTCTTATAAACCTTGCTGGATTGCCAGCCCAGATTTCACCATCAGGTATTGACCTGGTCACTACTGATCCAGCTCCAATAATTGCTTTCTCTCCAATTGTTACTCCCTTGAGAATAATGGAATTCGCACCAATAAATACACCATTTTTAATAACAACTGGATTTACTGCTCCACCAGCCTCATTCATGCGTTTTTCAAAATCCAACCAATGAAAATCGGTGTCGTATATTCTAACTCCCCCCCCCAACTAAAATATTGTCACCTAACGTTATGGAATCGCAGGCAAACAATGTTGCGTTGGAGATACCACAGCCATCACCGATGCGAATTTTTCCTTTACCTTTTGCAAATAAAATCGTCTTTGTATCCCCACCTATTGGGTTACTTTTCATGCAGGAGTTAATAGAAACATTATTACCAATGATTATTCCACCATCAGCATTTGAAACACAATGAATCCGGCCATTTATTTTTAAGTTTTTTCCATGTTTTACATGACGATATTTCATTATTAACGTGTTATAAATTTGATTTGGTAAACCAATAACACAATATACAATTTGTTTTATGTTCATGTGTCTCTCCCATCTGTCTCTTAGTCACGTTGGAAAATATCTCTTGTATAAACTTTTTCTTTTATATCATCCAGGCAATTGTCATAACGGTTTGCGATGATAGCCTGACTCATTTCCTTGAACTTTGCCAGATCATTAACTACTGTGCTACCGAAGAAAGTGTCACCATCTTTTAGAGTCGGCTCATAAATCACCACTGTTGCACCCTTGGCTTTAATACGCTTCATGACACCCTGGATAGAACTCTGGCGGAAGTTGTCACTATTACTCTTCATTGTCAGACGATAAACACCGATGGTCACAGACTTTTCCTGCTGTGCATTGTACTCGTTGTCCTCGTCATAGCCGTAATAACCAGCTAACTTCAGAACACGGTCGGCGATGAAGTCCTTACGAGTCCTATTACTCTCAACAATAGCCTCAATCAGGTTCTCCGGCACATCGGCATAGTTAGCCAGCAACTGCTTGGTGTCTTTCGGCAGGCAGTAGCCGCCATAACCGAAGGACGGATTATTATAGTGGCTGCCAATACGAGGATCAAGGCAAACACCATCAATGATCTGCTGAGTGTTCAGACCCTTGCTCTCTGCATAGGTGTCCAGCTCGTTGAAATAAGCCACACGCAGTGCCAGATAAGTGTTTGCGAACAGCTTGACTGCCTCGGCTTCGGTAAAGCCCATGAACAGGGTGTCGATATTTTCTTTAATTGCACCTTCCTGCAGCAGACCGGCAAACTCGTGTGCTGCTTCCACCAGACGCTCATCGTTCAGATCAGTACCAACGATGATGCGGGAAGGATACAGATTATCGTAAAGCGCCTTGGATTCACGCAGGAACTCCGGGCTAAAGATGATATTCTTGCTGCTGAACTTTTCTCTTACGCTTGCTGTGTAACCCGCAGGAATCGTGGACTTAATGACCATGATGGCATTCGGATTGTACTCCATGACCAGCTTGATCACAGCCTCGACAGCTGATGTGTCGAAGTGCTGAGTGTGGCTGTCATAGTTCGTAGGAGCCGCAATTACAACAAAATCCGCATCAGCGTATGCAGCCTTTGCATCCAGAGTTGCGGTCAGATCCAGCTCTTTTTCTGCCAGATATTTTTCAATATATTCATCCTGAATCGGAGATTTTCGATTATTGAGCATCTCGACTTTCTCCGGTATAATGTCCACAGCGGTCACATGATGGTTCTGGGAAAGCAGAGTCGCAATCGACAACCCTACATAGCCAGTTCCTGCTACCGCAATTTTATAGTCCTTTTTCATAATCCTATATCCCCCTAAAGTTAATTTATGTAAGGCTCTCTTCGAGCCAGTTAATTCGTCTTGAAACAAATATGTCTTACTATTTCTTTACATCGAACCGTCTTTTCTGAATACAACCAGTACTGTTTTTAACAAAATCTTTATATCCAGTCCGATATTCCAGTTTTCGATGTATTCTTTATCAAGTCGCACAACCTCTTCGAAATCTGTAATATCACTTCGTCCGCTTACCTGCCACATGCCAGTGATTCCTGGCTTAATTGCCAGCCTCGCACGATGGTGAAGCTCATACAAATTCGTTTCTGAAATAAGGGGTGGGCGAGTACCTATAATCGACATATCGCCTTTTAATACATTGAAGAACTGTGGAAATTCGTCCAGACTTGTCCTTCTGATAAAATCTCCGATACCCGTTTTGTGTGTACCGTCCGGGAGAACCTTATTTCCGATAACACGGGGATCAAAGTCAAGCTTAAACATTTTTCCATCGCCCAGCTTGTTATCTTTCATAAGCTCTGCCTTACGTTCTTCCGCATCCATATACATACTCCGGAACTTATACATTTTAAATTTCTTTCCGTTCTTTCCCACACGTTCCTGCGAAAAGAAGATCGGTCCCGGAGACGCAATATAAATGGCGGGTCCTACGAAGATGCAAATAATTCCTGTAAGGATGCATCCGATAAGACCGCCGGCAATATCCATCAAACGTTTCAGCATCAGCTGTCTGCTTGACGCATAGTTGATGCTTGTAGTCAGAACCGTGTAATTTCCAACCTTTTCTACAAACTGTTTTTTGCCCGGAACATTGGTGATCTTTGCCAGATTCAGATGAACGGTTACTCCGGTTTCTGTTAATTTGGAAATTAAATCAGCCGGATATGGGAGTTCTTCTGAAATGACGATCAGCACTTCATCAATCCATTCCTGACATACGTACATAGGAGCAGCCTCTTCATCAGCGACTACCGGTACACCATGGATTTCTCTTCCTGTCCAGTCGGCATCAATTACAGCCGCACCCGCAATTGTAAATCTGGCATAATTATTTTCCTGCATGTTCAGGACAACCTTCTCGGCCATATCCTTTGAGGTAATAATGAGCAGCTTCCGTTCTCCGCCATCTTCCATCTGCTTTCTGAGAAGCTTCTTCCAAAGTTCCCTTGCCAGATAGGTAAGTCCAAGATAAATGACTATGGTGAGGATCAGGGTCAGTCGTGAAAACAGCTGTCCCTCCTGCAGCAAAAACAGGTATAAGATTGCCAGTGCGCCTACTATGATGCAGTGGTTCAAAGTAACGATAAAGTTACGGTAATATCCCCGTTTCAGTACACTTTTCATGGTGCCGCATCCAAAGATCACGACAAGATCTGCCAGTTCAAGGAATACTGCCATATTACGGTAAATAATAGTTGCATATGGATTAAATCCATATCCGCTGATCGCATATGCCAATACATAAGCCAACTGCAGGCAGAGCATATCCAGAATTATAAAGTCCGCGTGTTTTAGCCATCCCTCAGAATCTTTTCTATACATACGTTTTCCTTCCCCTTACATTTTTATAATATATTTGTCAACTTACGATTATCCCCACAACGGTGTAAGTAACATTCTAAGTAAAACAAAATAAAACCAGACACAATAAACATTCCAAAGAAAAGGAAGTTTATTCCAATTACATTTTTAATACATGGATTTAGTAAAATATGCCATCTTCCAAAGACCCATACAGAAAGCAGAATGAAACAACTCAAGGGAAGTGCATCAAGATTTTCAAGATATGTAACATAAGGGTTTCGATTTTCAATTTTCTTTTTCACATTTCTCCAATTACCAGAGGTTGGGGAATCTGTCCTGCGACTAAACCTGTACACTCGCAACATTCTATCTCAATCTTTCCTATACCCCCCCCCGTGAAATTTCGGGGCTGTTTGTTGTCCTTCCGCAATTGTGTTGCTTTTGAATTTAATGATTTTCCATACGCGAATGTATTATATCACATACTTTCATTTATGCAAACCCCAAAACGCAAAGCGAACATAAATAGCCATAGTTTTCGTAAGTTTTGACATAACTCTGTGTTATCGCGGATGGGAATTTAACTATATTTTCTGTTGGAATTATTGTGCGTTTCAGTCATGCATCCCAACAGCTTTTTTATGGTAACCCGATGAGGTTCGACACGCAATACAATAAGTTCGATATTTTTCGACATTCTCAAGCTCTTTCCTATGCAAAAAGCCGCCCGGATATTAATTAACCTCATTTATATCCATCCATTCCTTACTTCTGCAAATTCTTTACAGGAGCGTTCACCCCGGCATATATCCTTCCAGAGCAGAGTACCATCTGAGTACTCCATATTTTGTTTTTCTTCATATAAATACAGCTGATACGCCAGATGTGCGCAGCGCATTCTGGTCATGATAATTTCCTTTATCTGTGTTTCTGATTCGTCTGTAATTTGATTGTAATCTGTCTGTAAATCGATATCTGCCAGTATTGTACTTAATCTCTTCTGACGGAATTCACTTAATTCCATTTTGTCAAGATACATACTGATATCTAACAGACACAGAAAATCATGCAGACCTGGCTCTTTTCGATAAAAGCAAAGCTCCAGCAACGAGTCGCATATCTTATTCATCCATGTTTTTTCGATATCCGCCAACAGCAATACCAGTATTGCATCTGCTGCCGAAGTTACGATTTCCTTATCCACTGATCTGCATCCTTCCAGTATTTGATCTGTGATATTTTTTAGTTCTTCATCCGTACATACCAGTACCCGGAGTTCCATGCATTCGATATTGTACGAGCTGATTTCTGCTTCCATCTGTGCTATTTTTACCCGGGATTCCTCTGATATATTTTTTATATTGTTTCTTCCAAATGATGCCAAAACTTTAACCATTGTTCTGGTCTCATCTGTAAACTCATCTTCAAAAGCATCTCTGCATCGCTCTTCTTCGAACTTTTCTTTTAACGTTGTCCAGTAGTTTTTGCATTCATCGACTATAAATTCAAGTTCTTTCTCTGTCCAGAAGTTCTCTGTTGCTGTGTTTATGTCTCTGATTTCGCTGAACAGCCGATTTTCTCTTGGAATAAATGATGAAAGAGCTTTTTCTTTTACTTTTTCAAAAGCTTTTTTTGACAGAATTGCTTCTTTTATTCTTGTTTCAGGATTTATATTATCCGGATGCGGCCATTTTAAATATACTTTCAAATGATACGCTTCATCCAGTGGAAAATGTTCCTCATCTACATCTTTCCAGAGAATTTCACCGAACCTTCTGCTTTGTTCTGACGTCAGCAATTTCCACTGTGCAAGCATTCCCAGTCTTGGAATATAATGCATTTTGTCCTGTTCGCTTTTTTCGCATCTGTCCAGCATACGGTTTACCAGTTGCGGTTCCAGATCGACCTGACTGTATCCGGACGCAGCCAATGTTTTATATGCATAAGCATCAAACGGATCTAATTCCTCTTCTCCTGCTATCATAGTCCTTTTTCTGGTCGAACATTGCAGCAGCTCATTTAACATAGAACTTTTTACCCGCTCATCAAGCACATGCATAACCTGTGAAATCCAGTTATTCAGCGTATTATATTCTCTTACAACGTCTGTCTCGATCAGCTTCAGCATCAGTAGTACCAGTTTTTTCTGTTCTGCAATTGTTGCTGCCGAAGCCAGTCTGCGCAAGATTTCCATGCCATTTTTGATTATATGACCATATGCATTCCCCTGAAAATCCTCATCTTTTCCATGCATCTCATCAGTCGTTCTTTCAACAGCCCCATAAACATATTTGAATATAAGCCGCACATGTTCTCCATCTTTTTCATTGAGTTTTATGCACTTTTTCCTCGTCAGTACTTTTTTCACTGTATTCAGGGATTCAAACCTCAGGAGCATATACCAGCCGACATATGATGTGGTACCTGTCAGGCCTGATATAAATTCCGACTCATCGTTATCCAGCAGTCTGACCCAGTTTATATGCAGCGGAACAGCTATACGGTCAAGCATTCTGTAAAATGCGTAGTCATGTCTTGCACGTATATCTGCACGGCATATTACTTTGATATCTCTGTTCATTTCAAACGGAACTTCTTTGCGCGCTTTGTTCTGCTGTCTCTGCATTTCTTTGCAGAATGTATTTCTCTCTTTTTCGTAGTCAAAATAATCTCTGTACAGTCGGATTTTTCGGTTAAGCCTGTGCAGTGGGGTATCATCCCTCATAGGCTCCAGTCCATAAAGTACAAATCTGTGCAAAAAGTAACTGCTCGCCAGTATGGAACGGTGATAAACAATTTCCAGTCTGTCTCTGTTGTTTTCCTCTTTTATCTTTCTTTCAAGTTCTGCTTCAAGTAATGTCAGTTCTTTCTCCGCATCATCCAGCATCCCACATTCCGCCATGAGTCCTGCAGCCTGCATTCGTACGCTGTAAGCTTCTTTGCTGAATTTTACTTCTTTTAGCTGCAGTCGGACATCGGTAATTTTCATCTGCATGAAAGAATACTTGATTTTCTCAATCTGCAGCTGATCTTTTCCTGTGTCTATTACATCCGCACATTTATCTGTTATCTCAAATATCCGTTTCCATTCTTCATCACATATGTTTTCCCTGTGTAATCTTAATAATGTCTGTCCTATAAAAAAGAATTTTTCTTTTCTCTCTTTTGTTTCAGTCAGAAAATCCTTTTTTTGACCTGCCTGATCCCATATTTTCTGTATTCGGCGCTGCATTTTTTCGGAATAACGCATAAAGCTCATTTCATAACGCCACACCAGTTCATAAGTAAAGTCAAACAGTTCAGAAAAGGAACTGTCTTCGTCATTATAGATCAGTTCAGAACCTCTTGTATACATCTGCAGAATTTCTCTTTTATTTTCCGGAATCACATACCACCCCGGCACCGTCGTCCGCTCATTTTTCCATAATGAAGTCAGGTATACGCGTTCTTCTTTCTGTGTTCTGTCTTTTCTCTCCGGAAGATGAAGTTCCCATTTTAAGAGTTTTTCATCTTCTGAAAGTGTCTCCTGTTCATTATCTGTAAACACGGGTTCATTTACAGTTGCAGGCACAAAATTTCCGGATGCAATAAAGGCCGAAATTGTCTCTCTCATCTCCAGAACATTGTCATGCATTTCCCGAACTTCCTGGAGCAGATCTTCTCCCCATATTTCATACGCTAGTCTTCTGTCATTTTTGTAAATGCATTTTTTGAACATTTTGATAAATTCATTTACAAAATGCTCTGCATCTACCTCATACGCTTCGCACAATCTGCCAAGTTTTTCTTTCAACATTTCGATATATTCATATCCGGGAGTTTCCTTTAAACTCAGATAAATTTCCCGCATGTTCTCTTCAGAAAATACTGCTGCTATTTTATCAGCAAACAGTGTTTCGTTTTCGGATTGCGTGGAAATTGCTCTTGGTTTTTCCAGGACAGCTATGAATGCTGCGCTTTCCAGAAAATCTTTTTCCAGTTTTTTCTTCTGAAATGCGTTTTTTCCGACATCCAGGATTGCATTTTCGAGGTTTTCCATGACAACGCCCAATATTTCTATAATCATATGTTTTCACCTTCTATTCGTTTATTACATAATATCCAAAAAAGCCGCTCAGCTTATGATACGTGAACGACTTTTCATTATTTTACTGCTCATCTTTTTTTTCTTTATCAGTCCTGGCGGCAGGGGTATCCTGCATGGCTGTGATCTGGCCTTCTTCGACGCCTTCTGTGCTCTCCGGCATAAATAATATTTTTACGGTTGCAAACATGATCATCATATCTTCCAGAAGGCTTGGACGACTAATATATGTCAGATCCATCAGAAGTTTATCATATGGTGTCGTATTGTACTTGCCGTAAACCTGTGCATACCCGGTCAGACCGGCTTTTGCCTGAAGGCGCAGGCGAAATTCCGGCATAACTTTCTCGTATTCTGCTGCAATAGACGGTCTTTCCGGACGTGGACCGACGATTGTCATATCCCCTTTCAGAATATTAAAAAGCTGTGGCAGTTCATCGATACGGCATTTCCTGATAACTCTGCCGACCGGTGTGATCCTCGGATCATTCTCACCACTTGAAAGACGCGCCACACCATCTTTCTCTGCATTTACTTTCATGGAACGGAATTTCAGCACGCCAAACTCTCTCCCGTTTTTGGTCAGACGGGTCTGTGAGTAAAAAACAGGGCCTCCATCGTAAGCTTTGATCGCAATTGCTGTAATAAGCATGATCGGTGACAATATAATGGCCGCAGCACCGGCAAAGACAATATCCGCCAGCCGTTTCAGGAAAAGGTATTCCGGCTGTGGATCGTATCTTCCAATCCGCAGCATAGGCAGATGGAACATGTGGATCTGTTTGGCTCCACTCATCAGGACATCTCCCACACGTGGAATCACATATACACGCACATGCTTGTCAATACAGTATTTCAGGATGATATTTCTTTCACGGCTGTGGATACCACTGAGAAAAACCGTCTCCATCTCATCCAGTTTTTTCATATCGTTCAGGCATTCTTCTACCTGAAGTACTTCTTCCACTTTGAATTTTTTCTGCATGTCATACTGGCTGATCAGTTTCTCCATTCCTTCACGGACATCATAGACGATCATGGTCTTCTGTGGCGGAAACGTACGGAAATACCAGAGATGTGCCAGTGTACACCATACAAAAGAGATTACAGTCTGACCGGCGATTGCCAGCAGTCCCGGTATCACACTCGGAAATCCCTTAACAAGAAGTACGATCACCAGATAGGTGATTCCATCTGTGATCAGCACCGCCAGCACCTGACTGTAGACCATTTCTGATATACGATTTACTGACACGAGGAATGCGCTGTATACTCTGGCAAACATAAAATATACCAGCATAAAGAGAACCAGCATCAGCAGGTTTCCTTTTTTATAGAAGCTGTTTTCCATCTGTCCGACATAGTACCCATACCAGCACCAGGCAAACGGTATTGTCATAAGAATGACATTCAACAGTTTTACAAAACGAAGCGGAATGTCATGAGCAAGCATTTTGGTTCTTGATTGTTCTTTCATGTTTTCTCCTAATTATGTTTTTATCCATTATCACTTATCTTATGATCTCGCTCTATTCTCAAAATCCTGAACCTGTCTCCTTTGCGGTATCCAAAACACCTCATCACTTTGCTGTATCTGAACTTCATAATAGTTTTACCTTTATACTTTCCACCGGAAAACCAGTTTTTTTCTTCATTTTCCGGACTATATTTCTTATATTCCAATCCGTCATCTATTGCAATAGCTTCCCATGATTCACGCCTTACAAATTTATCTAATGTCGAAACAAGCTCTTTAAACTCATTTTTTTCCAAAATATCCGCGCCATATTTGTCTTCCAGTAAACTACAATCAATTCTGCTCCCCTCATATCTGAGCAATAGCCATGTTTTTCTGTCCACATTCAGAAGCTTTCCGTATTGCTCAGTCAAATACTGCGGGCTATGTACCGATACTATATCATGTTTTTCCTCATTTTTACAGATATTTAATACACAGTCTCTGAACTCATCAAGAAAAAATGACAATAATGCACCTTTTCTTGCTACAGCCTCTGCCAGCGAAGTAGCTGATACATCTTCTCCGTCCCAGAAAAACTTCTGTTCAATGTCGTGATATGGATCCGTATCCCACACAGGTTCTTCGTAGATTTCATTATCCAGCTTTATCTTAAACTGCAACAATTCATCAGAAATTTGATATTTTTTCAAATCACACAATTTCATATCTTGCGTAATGCTGCATTTATAAAAATCTTCTGTTTTATATATCGGCATATTAGCGTTCTGATGTATTAATTCTATGCATTTAACTGTACAGGGTAATGATTTCAGGAACGAATCCGTACTGTCAAACTGTCCCTGTAACGACAATTCATTTAATAAAAAGTCCATATTACCATCCTAAAATTACATTCAAGTCTTTATCGATCTGATCAAAAAATCCTTCCGATTTTTTCAAAGCTTTTCCGTCCTCATTCACTGGTATTCTTACAGGAATACTACAACCATTTTCATCCTGCATAAATGAATATATACAAACCTTTTCACAGTCTATCCGATCCTGACATATACTTTTTCGAATTCCATTGTAAATATGATCACTATGAGTCTCGACAATAACCTGTACACCACTCTGTGCAAGAAAAGCAAGAAATTCTACCAGTTCTGACTGTCCTGATGGATGCAGATGAATTTCAGGATTTTCAACAATCAGCAAATCACCCTCTCTGCATGCCAGGGCTGCAATAATAATTTCTGTTATATACGTCACACCAGTACCAATATTTTTCGGTCTCATTTCAAATGCTATATTTTTATTGCTGTATAAAACCTGAATAAACTCTGTCTTTTCTATTTCTCTGGCTTTTACCCGATACCCCATGATTTTTTCAAGCCAGAAATTCACCTGTCCTCCAAACGTCAGTTTAGAATCTGTATCATATACAAAATCGTCTTTTATATGTTCTTCATCATGTACATTTAAGTAATCAAACACATACTCACAGTTTTTCCCGATTACAATCTCATCCCCAAGGTATTTTTCGTAAGTATCTTTTACTCCAATTCTTTCTGATGAACAATATATTACTTTTACCTTTTCCTCTATCTTTCCCTCAGCAGTTGTTCCTTCCGCCGTTATTTTTTTAGATGCTTTTTCTGTTTTTCCATCGTGTTCATATTCCAGGTCAAATTCAATTTCATCACTTCCTACAATTGCATTACAAAGTTCATTTGCATTTCCTATATTCATGTATTCTCCGCGAAATGGATTATCTCCATCCTGAAACATTGCAAAAACAGACTGTATTACGCTTGTCTTTCCCACTGAATTACGTCCTGCAAGTAATGTAAAATTATTCAATTCCAAAGAGGCGCTGTCAAATGATTTAAAGCCATTAATCTCTATTTTCCTGATCATATTTTCTTATATTTCCCTCTCTATAAAATCAAATGTCCTTTTAATATCATTATAACTCATATCACAGTTTTCTACTTTGTTTTGAATTTCTTTTAGTTCAAAGATCCTGTAATTTGTAAAATCTTTCTCAACTACCTTACACATATGCATAAAACACAGGTATTTCATTCTTTCTTCTGTATTTTTACTTTTTAACACGTAATTTCGAGTCACTCCCTGTCGTGCAACAAAATAGAGTGTTATAAATTCATCAAAAATCTCTTCCAGTTCTTCACTTTTCCTGTATTTCATTTCGTTCATAGTATTTTCCAATAATTGAAATTTTTCTGATTCTTCGCTCTGATAGCTGAGTAATAAACCCTTCACCCAAAAGTCACTCATAATAAAATATAATAAATTATATTCCAATGTTAAATTTGCCCGCCCGGACGGCTTTATAACTTTTACCATTTCTTTTAATTTGTCGGCACCCTCTTTTCGATACAGTATATCCCATATGCTTTGTTCCTGTGTGGGGGTCCATTCCTCAACAAATTTTCCGATCTGCATATGCATATATTTAGGATTCATATAATCTATCACATACAATATAATCGGAGAATACATAACATCTTTCGTAAAATACATATCATCTTCTTCACGAAAATCCCGGATGTTTTCTTCTCTGTGCTTCAGATATTCCAGCAGAAAACGCAGCTTATCGCTCTTATCTAGTATCAGCAATTCTCCAGTCTGTAATTCTGAAGCATATACTGGTGGAAATGGAATTCCTCTCATCAGTGCCCACAACACTTCTCGCACTATTTTCTTAGGCTTTTTCCATGCTGTGGCATTTTTTTCATAAAACCAGACTTTTCCCTGTTTATATCGGAAAAATATCTCTCTGACATCATACTTTCTTGTATCAATAATAGCTCTCTTGCTGATATACATTTAGCTCACCTTTTAAAGATTATTTTCTCCTGCTCACGGACGGCTCCAGCAGTACCTTCAGTGTTGACGCAATAATGCTCAGATCCAGTGCAAAGGAGTAGTTCTGGATATAATAGAAATCCATTTTTAACTGATTTGACTTGGAACTGCTGTATTTGCCGTGAACTTTGGCATATCCGGTCAGGCCTGCTTTGACTGCCTGACGATACGTAAATTCCGGAAGTTTTTTCTGAATGTGTTCTGCCGACTCCACCTGTTCCGGATATGGACCGACTACTGACATATCTCCTTTAAGGATATTGAAAAACTGCGGAAGTTCATCAAGGTGCGATACCATCAGGAAATATCCGCCCGGGATCCACGGATCCGGATCCTCGATCGTTTTGCCCGGCTTCATGGTGCGGAATTTGTACTGCCAGAAATGCTTTCCGTTTCTTGTAATGCATTCCCTCTTAGTCAGAATCGGGGCACCTGCCGCAATCCTTACGTACAGGGCAAGAATCAGATACAGCCATGACAGAAGCACCAGCACCAGCGCAGAAAAAGCAACGTCAAAAACTCTTTTTGCCACTCTCTGCTCGACCGTCAGACCGCAGTTACGAAACAGCTGCAAAGTCTTATCTGAAAGTGAGATTTTTTCGGAACTCATCAGCAGAATATCGGCTAATGTCGTCTGGCAATAGCATCTCTTCTTCTGTTCGTAACAATAACGGATATAAAAAGTTCTTTCTTCTTCCGGCATTTCTCCGAGCATAACCGATTCATGCCGCTTAATTTCGCGAAGGATGGCATCCCTGCCTTCCTTTAATGAAATTCTGGTTTTAAGATGGAAACGTTCGCCCTGTTTCAGAAGTTCTTCTTCTAATGATTCCATGTTGTTTTTGCCATAGATCAGAAGTACTTCGTGTGCCGGATAAATATTGGCATACAACCACCGTACCAAAAGTGACCACACCAGACCGATCAGCAGGTTTATTGCTGTTACAGCGATCATCGGTGCAATATGCATACGGAATCTCCATCGTCCGATCAGAGCCAGCTCGATATATGTCGCAGCGTTTGCCAGAATTACGGTAAATCCATGCGAAAGTAAAATTTCGATATATTGCTGATGCACAACACGAAAAACAGAAAACACCTTTCCGATCAGGATATTTAATGCCGCATACAAAACAAATAATGCCACATATCCCCAGAAGGAATACTGTCGTCCGATGATTGCTTTAAAGTTGTATTTCTGATACCACGCATGCGCAAATACACTTGTCCACGCAAGGATCAGCAGCGCATTCATGATCATCAGAAACAGTTTTTTGAAGCGTTCTTTTCTCATCATCAGACGATAACTTCTCCACCATAACATGGAATATTTACTGAGTCCATGCAGGGTATAGCTTACCATATAATAGACGCGGCTTACCGTCGGCACACCGGCTTTAATGTATGTCTGCCAGTTCATATGTGCTGACTTGCCCTTTTTGCCTGATTTGGACGCAAGTGCTCTTCGATAAACAAGCAGCGGCTCATCTACCCCATATGCGCATGGAATTTTGGAAAGGATGGCGAGCCATGTAGCAAAATCCTCGTGAATTCCGTCCTCTTCCGGCATCGGAAATTCCAGCATCAGTTCTCTTCGGATCAACACGGATGAACAGGAAATCACGTTTTGCTTCAGAAGTTTTTTCCTGCTTACTTTTTCCGGTACATGAAGTACATGGGCAATGGTCATTCCATCATCTTCTATAAAAGCCGATCCTGTAAACAGAAACGAAGCATCCGGATGTTTTCTCAGAACTGACATCTGCCTTTCCAGCTTCTCCGGTCTCCACAGATCGTCACTGTCCAGAAACGCAATCCACTCACCTCTCGCCTGTCGGATACCATTATTTCGGGTTGCCGCCGAACCGGAATTGTGCCGGTTCTGAAAAATTCGTATTCTGTTATCTTGCTTTGCAAGTGTCTGCATCCGCAGCCATGTTGCATCCTTTGAACAGTCATCAATGATCAGCAGTTCCCAGTCTTCGAAACTCTGTGCAAGAACACTGTTTACTGCCTCTTCTAAATATTTTTCACAGTTATAAGCCGGAGTAACGATTGATATTTTTGGCATAAGAGCCCCTTTCTTTTCTCCTCGTAATTCTCTGATGTCTGTATTTTACCACAACATTCCCATAGTTGTCATCTTTTTAAAATAATCACATTTACTCCCTTTTTCAAAACAATTTTAATTTAACGAAAAAAGCACCACCCTTGTCTGACCTCTCAGAAATCATTCTCAGGTGATGCATTTTATTATTTTATTTCTGCGGAAATTTATTCTACAGTAACGCTCTTTGCAAGGTTTCTCGGCTTATCAACGTCAAGACCTTTTGCAACGCTGACAAAGTAACCCAGAAGCTGCAGTGGGATTACTGCAAGGGATGTCGCAAAGTGCGGATCTGTCTTCGGGATATATACGGTAAAGTCTGCAGTGTCCTCAATATTGTAATTGCCGAATGTAGTCAGTCCCATCAGATATGCACCACGGCTCTTGCACTCTACCATGTTGCTGACTGTTTTTTCATAAAGAGCCGGCTGTGTCAGCACACCGATAACCAGTGTACCATCCTCAATAAGGGAGATGGTTCCGTGTTTCAACTCACCTGCTGCATATGCCTCAGAATGGATGTAGCTGATTTCTTTCATCTTCAGGCTGCCTTCCATGCTGATTGCATAATCAATACCACGGCCGATGAAGAACACGTCTTTTGAATTGGCCTGTTTGGATGCAAACCACTGCAGGCGTTCTTTGTCATCAATGATTCGCTGGATTTTATCCGGCAGAGTCTCAAGTTCTTTGATATATGTGCTGTACTGTTCTTCGGAAATTGTACCTTTTACTTTTGCGAACTGGATTGCCAGTACATATGCTGCGATCAGCTGTGTGCTGTATGCCTTCGTAGTTGCAACGGAAATCTCCGGACCTGCAAGTGTGTAGAATACGTTGTCTGCTTCACGCGCAATAGAGGAACCGACTACGTTTACGATACCCATTGTGCGGATACCTTCATTTTTGCAAAGGCGCAGTGCCGCAAGGCTGTCTGCGGTCTCACCTGACTGGCTGATGATCACTGCCAGTGCTTTCTGATCCAGGATCGGGTTGCGGTAACGGAACTCAGATGCAAGCTCTACACGTACCGGTACACGCACCATATCTTCAAATACATACTGTGATGCCATACCTACGTGGTAAGCGGAGCCGCAGGCAATGATATACACCTGGCTGATCTCCTGAATTTCTTCGTCGGAAAGTCCGATTTCAGAAAGATCGATCTGTCCGTCTTTGAGTACGGAACTGAGTGTGTCTCTGACTGCTTTTGGCTGCTCATGGATTTCTTTCATCATGAAATGCTCGAATCCGGCTTTTTCGGCTGCTTCTGCATCCCATTCGATCGTCTTCATTTCTTTCTGGATTTCTTCGCCATCAAGGTTGTAGAAAGTGATTTCACCCTTGCGGACGCGAGCCATCTCCAGATTGCCGATATAGTAAACATTTCTTGTGTATTTCAGAATCGCCGGAACGTCGGATGCCACATAGGATTCTCCATCGGCTACACCAAGGATCATCGGGCTGTCTTTACGTGCCACATAAAGTTCTTCCGGATAGTCTTTAAACATAATTGCAAGTGCGTAGGAACCACGGATACGAACCATTGCATGGTTGATTGCATCGACCGGAGTTCCTTCGTATTTTTTGTAATAGTAATCTACCAGCTTGACGGCAACCTCTGTGTCTGTCTCTGAATAGAAAGTGTATCCTTTGCGGAGCAGTTTATCTTTCAATTCCTGATAATTCTCGATAATACCATTGTGTACGGCAACTACGTTTCCATCATCGCTCACATGCGGATGTGCATTGTTTTCGGACGGTTCTCCATGTGTTGCCCAGCGGGTATGTCCGATTCCACAGGTTCCCGGAACAGATTCTCCGCCGTTTGTTTTTTCTGCAAGTACTTTCAGACGCCCCTTTGCCTTGATGACTTCTGTCTCACATTCTCCGTTGCGAATAGCAATTCCGGCTGAATCATATCCACGGTATTCAAGCTTGGACAGTCCATCCAGAAGGATCGGTGCTGCCTGATGGTTTCCTGTAAAACCTACGATTCCACACATAAATATTTCTCCTCTTCTCTTTTGCTTAATATATGCAGCTTACAATATAATGTAAAAAATAAACATAATTATACAAAAATCAAATTTTCGTCCATGATAACACAAAACCGGCAGATGTTCAACCCGGTTTCACCGGATGGCTTTTACCTGAGTATGATATAGATGGTATAGATCAGATACAGACACGCCATGGACGCGCCTTCTGTTCTGGTGATTTTTTTGCTCGTTGTTGCATAAACCAGAACAAGGATTGAAAATCCAATAAGCACCAGAATATCGATCAGATTGACGCTGATCAGCGCTACAGGACTGATGGATGCCGCGATACCAAGTACCATCAGGATATTAAAAATATTGGAACCGACTGCGTTTCCGACTGCCATGTCAATTTCGTTTTTACGTGCTGCCACAAGTGAAGTAACAAGCTCCGGAAGGGATGTTCCGATGGAAACGATCGTAAGACCTACCAGTGTCTGACTCATACCGAGGTCAATCGCGATCCGGCTTGCTGCATCTACTGTCAGGTCTCCGCCAAAAGCGATTGCTGCTGCGCCTCCTACAATGCAGAAAATACTCTTCGGATAGGAAAGAAGTTTCTGTGTGTTTTCTTCTGCTTCTTCAATGCTCTCGATTTCTGTCTTTTTACCCTCTGCCCTGGCTTTCATTGCTGTGCGTATCATAATTACAATGTAGGCAGCAAACAATACCAGAAAAATGACTCCATCGAGGTGTCCCAGAATCATGTTGTGTTTATCTCCGATTGCCAGATATCCAAGTCCGAGCAGAAGCAGGGCGCAGATGATGGAAAGTGGAATATCTCTCGTGATAGTCTCACTCTTTACCATGATCGGTGTGATCAGGGCGCAGATTCCAACAACAAACATCAGGTTAAAAATATTCGAGCCGACCACGTTGCTGACGGCAAGTTCATTATTATGTGCCAGAGATGCGGTTACACTGACTGCTGTTTCCGGCAGGGATGTTCCCATCGCCACGATCGTAAGTCCGATAATGATAGACGGGACTTTTAGTTTACGTGCTATACTGGAACTGCCCTCTACAAAGAAGTCTGCTCCTTTTATCAGAAACACAAATCCAATCACAAGAAATACCAGCACCAGCGCAAATGGTGACTGATTAATAAAATTTTCCATAATCTGCTCCTTTTCTGCAATTTTACTTGTTGACAGTATAGCCCAATTTGACAGATACAGCAAGGGGAAGTATGATTGAATTGTTTTATAGAAGAAATATTGTTATAGAAAAGTATGATTATATTTTTGCAGAATTATATTTTATGAGAAAGGACTACCCTATGCAGATCACACGCCCTGATTTTTATAAAGAATTTTCCTGTATTGCCGGATCCTGTCCGGATACATGCTGCGCAGGCTGGCAGATCATGATTGATAAAAAAAGTCTGAAAAAGTACCAAAAACTCAAAGGACCTTTTCGTAACCGGCTGCACAATGATATTGACTGGTCAGAACAGGCTTTTCGCCAGTATGACCATCGCTGTGCATTCCTGAATGAAGAAAATCTCTGTGATATTTACAGTGAGGCCGGAGCGGATATGCTCTGTGATACCTGCCGTAAATATCCGCGTCATATTGAGGAATTTGAGGGGCTCCGCGAATACTCGCTTTCTCTTTCCTGTCCGGAGGCTGCGCGGATTTTTCTTTCACACAAGAATAAGATTTCTTTTGTGACACGGGAAGTTCCTTCAAAGGAAGAAACTTATGAAGAGTTTGATTATTTTCTTTTTACAGCTCTGATGGATACGAGAGATTATCTTTTTTCCATTATTCAGGATCGATCTGTTCCGGTGAAGCTGCGCTGGCAGAAACTGCTGGTATGTGCGCACGATTTCCAACTGGCGTTGGATAAAAATGAACTTTTCCAGTGGGAGGATATCCGTGCACGACATGAAAGGTCAGGATTTACGGCAGAATTTCAGGCTAAAGTGCGAAGCTGGACTACAGGTAAAGGTGTTACTACAAACAAAGATACTGATGTTATGGCATCTGATTCAAATTTCCGGAATTGTGATTCTTCCTCATTGGAATTAAGGAAGCAGATCTGGCAGACAGTAATTCCGCAGATGGAAGTCCTTCGTCCGGGCTGGCATGAATATCTGGAGGAAACGCTGGTGCCGCTTTATGACGGTGATTTTGCTGAGGAACCTGATATTTACAAATCCTTTATCACAGCATACCCCGACTGGGAAATTCAGGAAGAACAGCTCCTGCTCTACTGGATTTACACATATTTCTGCGGTGCTGTATACGACGGACATATCTTCGCCAAAGTAAAAATGGCGATTGTATGTACTTTTATGATCCATGATCTGGCAGTCGGAACTTATCTGAAAAATGGCGGAAGTTTTTCTTTTGATGAGATGGTTTCCATCTGTTATCGCTTCTCACGCGAGCTGGAACACTCTGATCTGAATCTGAATAAATTTGAAGAGTTGATGGATGAGGAAAATGTATTTAGATTCGGTAATTTATTAAAGATTTAACACCATGCAAAAACTTTCTGAAACAGTATCTTTTAATTTATAATTATATACATTGTAAGCAAAAACACATGGCATCATATTACTCATATGATATCATGTGTTTTCATAAACTATGGAGAATATCTATATTCTTTTATAATATTCAGATGATAATACAGACCATGCCGCCTTTGCTGTCATTGACAATTTTCTGCATGGTATCCTGCAATTTTGACTGGCTTTCTTCACCGATGGATGCGATTTTGCTGCGGATGCCATCCTGCACCAGCTGCTCAATGGATTTGCCGAAAATATTCGTTTCCCAGATGCTTTCGCCTCTTTGTCCACTCTCGCCAATGTACTGGATCAGGTCTTTTGCCTGCTGCTCTGTACCTACGATCGGCGCGATCTCCGTCTCGATTTCTGCTTTGATCATATGGACGGATGGGCTTTTTGACTTGATTTTTACTCCGAATTTGCTGCCCTGTCGGATCACGGACGGATCCTCAATCTGGATTTCATCAAGCTCCGGTACAACGACGCCATAGCCTGTGTCACGGACAGATTCCAGTGCTGACTGCACCTTTACATACTGCTTTTTCATTGCGGCAAGCTCTTTCATCGTGTGGATCAGATCGTATTCACTTTCCATCTGAATCCCACTCATTTCACTGAGTATTTTGTAATAATATTCGTCTTTGACCTGCACTCGAACACGGACACAGCCACTCGACAGACAGACTTCCTCCAACATGGTTTCCTGTACACACGGAATCCCGAGGCTGACCGATTCTCTGGTGATGTCTTTGATATGATGAAATTCTTTCATCTTCGTGCGAATGCAGTCCAGAATCTGTGCTTTCAGCTCGTGATCTGTCGGAAGCATCTCCACCCATTTCGGAACAAAAAACTGAATTTCTGTCACAGGGAATTCATACAGCACATTCGAAAGAATTTTGGTGACATCTTCTTTGCGAAGCTGTTCACAGTTTGCTGCCATGGTGATGACGCCATATTTTTCCTGAAGGGAGCGGACAAGGTCCTGTGTTTCTTCTTTGTACGGTGCCTGAGAATTCACAAGAAGCAGAAACGGCTTGCGTTGTTTTTTTAGCTGATTGATGGTTGCTGCCTCCGCCTCGGCAAAGTTTTCCCGTGGTAATTCTCCGAAGCTGCCATCCGTCGTGATCACAAGGCCGATCGTTGCATGCTCTTCGATAACTTTACGTGTTCCGGTCTCTGCTGCCTCATGAAACGGAATTGCTTTTTCAAACCACGGGGTCTTTACCATTCGTTCTTTTCCTTCTTCGATGTGTCCGCTGGCATCTTTTACCAGAAATCCAACGCAGTCAATCAGACGGATGCGGACTTTCTGCTCATCTCCGAGCGGCACTTCTACTGCCTCTTTCGGTATGAATTTCGGTTCAACTGTCGTGATCAGTTTTCCAGATCCGCTTAACGGAAGCTGATCACGTACCTCAGCCTGTTTTGCCGGTTCCATCTCCGGCAGTGCGACCAGCTCCATAAATCTGCGGATAAATGTGGATTTTCCGGTGCGGACGGGACCTACAACGCCTATGTATATATCGCCGCCGGTTCTTGCCTGAATATCCCGGTAAACCTGAAATTTTTCCATAAAAAAGCCCCCTTGCATATACTCACACAATCCCATGTATTGTTACATATATATGCATAAGGGGCTTCTGTTATGATTTTGTCTGTTTTCTTATAGAATAAATCTGCACAACTAATTCATGTTTGGCATAAGATTTATGCTTCTTTTGTACCATGTTCTTTCAGGTATGATTCTCTTCCCTGCTCGTAAAGATTATTTCCTTCGCAGTCAATAATGACTACCAGTGGCATGTCTTCTACATAAAGACGGCGAAGTGCCTCTGACTGGAGATCTTCATAAGCCACCAGTTCTGCTTTTTTGATGCATTTGGCAAGAAGCGCACCTGCTCCGCCGATCGCACCGAAATAAACACCATTATATTTTTTCATTGCTTCTACAACTTCCGGAAGGCGGGCGCCTTTTCCGATCATGCCGCGCGCACCTACAGACATCATAGTCGGTGCATAGGCATCCATTCGTCCACTTGTAGTCGGTCCTGCGGAACCGATAACCTGTCCCGGTTTGGCAGGGGTTGGTCCTACATAATAAATCGTTGCATCTTTCGGATCAAAAGGAAGTTCTTCTCCTCTGGCAAGTGCCTCACACATTCTCTTATGTCCGGCATCACGGGAGGTGTAAATGGTTCCGGTAAGGTAAACGCTATCACCGGCATGAAGGCTTTTTGCAAGTTCTTCTGTCAGGGGAAGTGTAATATGTCGTTCCATTTTCAGATCACCTCCGTTTTGTGTCTTGTCACATGGCAGCTGATATTGATCGCACATGGCATGCCGGCAATATGTGTCGGCATGGTCTCGATATTCAGGCCGAGTGCAGTTGTTTTACCGCCGAATCCCTGCGGTCCGATACCAAGCTGGTTGATTTTTTCCAGCATTTCTTTCTCAAGGTCTGCATAATATGGATCCTCGTTTTCGGTATCTACCGGACGCATCAGAGCTTTTTTTGCAAGAAGCGCAGCCTTGTCAAAAGTACCGCCGATCCCTACTCCGACAACCATCGGCGGACATGGATTCGGGCCTGCTGTCTCTACAGTTTCGAGAATAAAATCTTTGATTCCTTCGATTCCCGCGGATGGCTTAAACATGCGGATCGCACTCATGTTTTCACTTCCGAAGCCTTTCGGACCAACGGTGATTTTGATGTTTTCGCCCGGAACGATTTCTGTATAAAGCATTGCCGGTGTATTATCGCCGGTGTTTCCTCTGCGAACCGGATCTTTGACAACGGATTTACGCAGATAACCGTTGGCGTAGCCACGGCGTACTCCTTCATCTACTGCCTCACTCAGATCTCCTCCTGTAATATGTACGTCCTGTCCGATTTCAAGGAAAACGCAGGCCATTCCGGTATCCTGGCAAATCGGAACCTGTTCGTTCTCGGCAATTTCGTAATTTTCAATAATGTTGTCAAGGATGCCACAGGCAATCTGTCCGTCCTCACAGGAACGACAGGTCTGAATGGATTTTTTGATGTCATCCGGAAGCACCTGATTGGCTTCGATGCAAAGTCTCTCGATGGTGTCCGTAATCATGGATGCTTGTATTTCACGCATGTCGGTTGCACTCCTTCGTGTTTTTTGTTTTATTGTATCGTATCGGGAATTTTTGTGCAAGGGTGGATGAAGGAATTTGCGGGGAGTGGAACCGATAGTTCACGAAAGAAAGGCAGGCGGTCCGGTGACACGCTTCGTTTCCTGTGTCCTCCCGTGCGCCTATGGATGAGTAATTTTGTTAACTCGATAACGCTCAAACAGAACAAAATCACTCATCGCTGGCACAGTCGTCCACTGGGAAGCCTCGCTGAGTCACCGGACCATCTGCCTTTCTTTCTGTGAATTGGTATCCCCTCCACACAATTTAATTTCATCGCACCCGTCAAAAATTTGCCTGGATACGAAGTTGGCTCAGGGCCGGGGCGGAATGCCCCTACCCTGAGTTCTAATGAACCGGAGTTATATCACATTACTCTCATCATACCCTCAAATTACAAATCAATAAAACTCATTATGAAGCAGTTCATGCTCCTTGCCTTTGAGCAATCCGGCATACAGTTCCTGTACAAGCGGATTCTCATCGGACTTCTTGATGATCATAGTATTATCTGCATTGTACAGACCTTTTGCTCTCGCATACTTGGTTCTGTCACCTGCTCTGGTCGGCTGGCCACCACCCATGATACATCCACGACGACATGCCATGATCTCAATCAGATGATACTCGGCTTCGCCGTTCTTTACACGTTCCATAACGGTTCTTGCATTTGCAAGACCGCTGGCAACGCAGACTTTTACATCAATTCCTTTATACGGAACTGTGAATTCTTTGATACCTTCTTCTCCACGAACACCGCACTCTGCGATTTCATTCATGGTCTCTTTGGAATGATCCGGATTCAGACGACGGAGAACTGCCTCTGTAACACCACCAGTAACACCAAAGATTACACCACCGCCGGAACCAAATCCAAACGGCATATCACATGCCTCCGGATCCAGAGATGCAAAATCAAGACCGAAGTTATCGATCATACGAAGCAGTTCGGTAGTCGTAATAACGATATCCGTATCTTTCTCTCCGTGTGTATAGCTGTTCGGCCGAACTGCTTCTGCTTTCTTTGCAGTACATGGCATAACAGAAACCATGATTGTCTTCTTTCCTGCTGCATGTTCCGGATCACGGAAATATTCTTTGATGACTGCCGACAACATTCCCTGTGGGGATCTGCAGGTAGAAAGATTCGGAATAAATTCCTGATACTGGTCAGTGATGAATTTTACCCATGCAGGACAACAGGATGTCAGAAGAGGAAGTTTTTCTCCTTTTTCAATTCGGTCAAGAAACTCTGCTGATTCTTCCATAATGGTAAGGTCAGCACTGAAGCTTGTATCATAAACTTCATCAAAGCCCATACGATGAAGTGCATTGACGATTTTGCCCATTACACTTCTGCCTTTCTGGAGGCCGTAATGGTCACCAACAGCTACACGAACTGCCGGAGCGATCTGTGCAACCACACGGATTTCCGGATCTGCCAGAGCCTTCCAGACTTTGTCAGAATTTGTATGAATGGAAATCGCACCGGTCGGACAGAATACACGGCACTGACCACAGTTTACGCACTGTGTCTCTGCAATTTTTTTGTTGAATGCCGGCATAACCATAGCTTCTGTTCCACGGAATGCAAATCCAAGTGCACCGATTCCCTGAATCTCCTCACAGGCACGTACACAATTGCCGCAAAGAATACATTTATTCGGATCACGTACTATGGATGGCGAACTGAAATCCAGTTCATGCTGCTCTCTTGTATTTTCGAATCGGATGTTTCTTACGCCGAGACGATGTGCCAGTTCCTGAAGTACACATTCACCGCTCTTGATACAGGTTGTACAGTCACGGCAGTGTGCTGCAAGAAGAAGCTCCACGATCAGTTTACGATAGTTTCTCAGTCTTCCGGTATTGGTATAGATTACCATTCCGTCTCTCGGCTGTTCGGAACAGGATGCAAATGTTTTGCCTCTGTCATCTTCAACCGTACATAAACGACAGGCTCCGAATGTGGAAATCTCTGAATGATAGCACAGTGTCGGAATGTTAATGCCTGCATTACGGATCACGGTAAGAATATTTTTTTCATCGGTAAATTCCACTTTTCTACCGTCAATTGTCATTGTACCCATAAGTCAGCCCCCTTCCTATGCTTCCACATAAATTGCATCAAAGTTACAGTTATCTTTACAGGTACCGCACTTGATACAAAGCTCATTGTCAATATGATACGGATGTTTGATCTTTCCGGAAATTGCCGCTGCCGGACAGTTCTTCGCACATTTACCGCAGCCGATACAGAATTCCGGATTGATATGGAACTGACGAAGTGCGGTGCAGACTTTTGCACGGCATTTCTTGTCGCGGATATGTTCTTCGTATTCATCGCGGAAGCGTTTCAGAGTACTGATGACCGGAAGCGGTGCACTCTTTCCAAGTCCACAGAGAGCCATACTCTGAACCATAGTTGCAAGTTCTTCCAGTTCATCAAGGTCGGACATTTCGCCCTTTCCTTCTACGATTCTTTCGAGGATTTCCAGCATACGTTTGGTTCCTTCACGACATGGAACACATTTGCCGCAGCTTTCGCGCTGTGTAAAGTTCATAAAGAATCTGGCAACTTCTACCATACAGGTGTTTTCGTCCATTACTACCAGACCACCGGAACCCATGATCGCATCCAGTGATTTTACGGAGTCAAAATCAAGTGGACGGTCGATCTGATCTTCAATCAGACATCCACCGGAAGGTCCACCGATCTGTACACCCTTGAAAGCTGCTCCGCTCTTTAAACCGCCACCGATATCATAAATGATATGACGAAGGCTTGTTCCCATCGGAACTTCGATAAGACCTGTGTTTTCGATTGCTCCGGTCAGGGAGAAAGTCTTTGTTCCCGGACTTCCTTCTGTACCGATGGTACGGAACCAGTCAGCACCCTGAAGAATGATCTTCGGAACATTGGCGTAAGTTTCTACGTTATTAAGAACAGTTGGTTTTTCCCATAGTCCTTTTTCTACGGTACGCGGTGGTTTTACACGCGGCATACCACGATTTCCTTCGATAGATGCGGTAAGGGCAGAACCTTCACCACAGACAAACGCGCCGGCTCCACGATTGATATGTAAATGGAAATTTATACCGGAACCAAGGATATTGTCACCAAGGAGACCATACGCTTCCGCCTGCTCAATAGCCATGCGGAGACGTTTTACGGAAAGCGGATATTCTGCACGTACATAAATATATCCGTTTTCGGCGCCTACTGCATATGCTGCAATGACCATACCTTCGATCATCTTGTATGGATCACCTTCCATTACGGAGCCATCCATAAATGCACCCGGGTCACCCTCGTCACCGTTACATACAACGTAGCGGACTTTTTCTTTCTGACGGGCTACCTGTGACCATTTCTTACCGGCAGGGAAACCTGCTCCGCCACGTCCGCGAAGTCCGGATTTCGTTACTTCATCGATCACATCCTGCGGGGACATATCAAAGAAAGCTTTTGCCATAGCCTGAAATCCGCCGGCTGCAATATATTCATCAATAGATTCTGCATCGATATTTCCACAGTTTTCAAGAACGATTCTTGTCTGCTGATTCAGAAACGGAATATCAGATGGATGTGGACAGACAGTATCATGATCACGGTAAAACAGTCTGCTTACCGGCTGACCTTCCATAACAGTACGCTCTACGATTTCCTTACAGTCTTCCACCTGTACATGCACATACTGATAATCGTAAGGCTCGATTTTCATAAGAGGTCCAAGTTCGCAAAGTCCCTGGCATCCGGTCTTAACAACACCGACATGCGGAACATCTTTCTGCATTTCCACGCTTACCCAATCCAGATTCTCGCATAATTTCATCATTTCGTCGTAAATCTTCTGTGCGCCGGAAGCAATACATCCTGTACCGGAACAGACAAGTACACGACAGGTAAAGGATTTCAGGGTATTTTTTGCTTCAGTCTGCTTGTTGAGCAGATCTTCTTTACTCACAATACTCATACCATCTCACCTCTCAATTCATTTAACAGCTCGATTGCCTTTTCTGGTGTCATCTTCGGGTGTACTTCATCATTAACCGTAAGTGTTGGTGCCAGTCCGCACGCACCAAGACAGGATACGGTTTCTACTGTAAAAAGCATATCGTCCGTCGTATGCTTCTTATTACTAAGGCCAAGCTCTTTCATCAGAGCTTCCTTAACCGGCATGGATTTACGCACATGACATGCAGTTCCGTCACAGACTTTGATCACATATTTTCCTTTCGGCTCAAAAGAAAAATTCTCATAGAAAGTAGCTACACTGTACGCCTTAGCCTCTGTAACTCCGATCTTGGATGCAACATAAGTCAGAAGTTCTCCCGGAAGATAACGGTATTCTGCCTGAATGTCCTGCATAATTGGAATCAGTGATGCTGGTTTACGTCCGTAATGCTCGATGATCTCATCTGTCTTCGCGTAATAAGACTGATCTAACATTCAATTCCCTCCTTGTTTGAAAATAGTTTTTCCTGCGCTCATCGTTTTTGTCTAATTTACACAGCTTTGTTAGCTCCAATTATACATTAAATATATATTTTAAACAAGGAAAATATAGATATTTTGAATTAATTTATTTAATTTTTTTATTTTTCGCGACTTTTTCGTGACATTTTTAACATATTATATAATTTTTTATCAATCTTGTTTTCTTCATCTAACTTTTGCATAATTTGTTATTCTAATACAACTTTGTATAAAATATATTTCTATTCAGGCTTTTGTGCTTGTAAAAATACATAATATTTATTGCTTTTGGAATTTCTTTACACTATTATAGTGAAAGGTAGATGAAAAAATTTCTTATTAAGTTTAAGGAGATATACATATGCGAAATTATGACACACCAGTCAGGGCAATCCGACACAAAGTCTTTGCCGAAGTTGCTAAAGCCGGATTCGAATCTTCTGATGAAACTCTGATCCATGATATTGAAGCAATTCCATACAATATCGTGGAAGAAAAAGCCAAATACCGTGAAAGTATCTACAGAGAACGCGCCGTTGCCAGCGAAAGAGTCCGTCTTGCCATGGGTCTTTCTCTTCGCCCGGAAAACAAAGCCGTCCATCTGACAGACGGTCTTGCAGCCAGCAATATCAACGAAAAATATTATGAGCCGCCTCTTATGCAGGTCATCCCATCTGCATGTGCAGCCTGTCCGCCAAACAAATACATCGTCAGCAATATGTGCCGTGGCTGTGTGGCTCATCCATGTATGCAGGCCTGTCCAAAAGGTGCGATTTCCATGAAAGACGGCAAATCTTATATTGATCAGGAAAAATGTATCAAATGCGGCAAATGCAAGGCAGCCTGTCCATACGATGCCATCTCACACAACGTACGTCCATGCGAGCAGGCATGTGGAGTCAAAGCGATTGGAAGTGATGAGCAGGGCCGTGCAAGCATTCTGGAAGACAAATGTGTATCATGTGGTATGTGTATGGTAAGCTGCCCGTTTGGTGCAATTTCTGATAAATCTCAGATTTTCCAGCTTTCTCACGCGCTTCGCGACGGAGACAAAATTATTGCGATCGTTGCCCCGGCATATATCAGTCAGTTTGGCGATGATGTAACACCAGGTAAATTCAAAACCGCGCTGCAGGTTCTGGGCTTTTCCGATGTACATGAAGTTGCTTTCGGTGCTGATGTCGGTGCAATTTCCGAAGCACACCATTATGCCAAAGAAGTCGCTACCGGTAATCTTCCGTTCCTTCTGACCTCCTGCTGTCCATCCTGGTCCATGATGGCAAAGAAATTTTTCCCGACCATGATCGACAATATTTCTCAGGAACTGACACCGATGGTTGCCACTGCACGTAAGGTAAAAAAGGAACAGCCTGACGCAAAAGTCGTTTTTATCGGACCATGCGCTTCCAAAAAGCTTGAGGCAATGCGCCGTACCGTCCGCAGTGATGTTGATTTTGTTCTTACCTTCGAAGAACTGGATGCCATGTTTGATGCACGTGAAATTGATCCTGCTTCTTTTGAAGAAGATGGTTCACTCCATGATGCAACGGCGGCCGGACGTGGTTACGCTGTTGCAGGCGGTGTTGCCGGTGCAATCGAAGCGTGCCTGAAAGAATATTATCCAGATGTACCGGTTCACATCGAACATGCAGAAAGTCTTGCCGAATGTAAAAAAGTCCTCGCGCTTGCCAAAGCCGGCAAACTCAATGGCTGTATGATTGAAGGTATGGCATGCCCTGGTGGATGTATGGGCGGTGCCGGAACCAATGTACCGGTTGCAAAATCTTCGAAAGAACTGAAGAAATTCCTTGCTTCCTGTTCTAAGAAACTTCCACCGAAGGGACTTGTCGACATCGAACTTAACTGATATATTTCCAGCTCTTTTACAGGAAATATTATTAAAGATTTTCTTCTATATATAAATACCAGAGATATTATCAGATATACTTTTTAATCTGATAATCCTCTGGTATTTTTGTTTTGTACTTTATTTCAAACCTCTGTTCTGTGTTTTCTGTCTATATTTTTATCATTCAGCTTTAAGCTGAGCAAGTAATTTTCTAAGTTTTTCTCCGTAATCAGATCCAGCCGCCCATCCTCCGCCATTCGGATTTTCCTGCTGTCCAAGCCATTCTACATAAGGCGCACTGCCTCTGGCCACAAGGTCAAATCTTGTATCTACACAGTCCTGATTGAGCGCTTCCTCACATGCATAAGCCTTCAGATGCTGCACCTGTGCGCGGATTCCTGTACGGACATCAGGATAAGATACCCCGGCAACTCCGCCTCCGGTCGTTCCAATGCCTGCAAAATTAAACTGTGATGCACCGGAATCCCCTCCATATTGAAGCCATCCGGTTTCCAGCATTGCCTGTTCATATACAACTTCTCCACGTACACCTTCTGCGTTCGCCTCCTCAAGAATTATTGTGCAAAATTCATCGATGGTTGATGCTCCGCCTTCTTTCAAGGTTGCTGCCGGGTATTCTACGCCGCGTTCTTCATACTGTGAAGTCATCTGTGCAAGGGAAACTGTCGTTTCGCCCATAATTGTGTAATAACCATACGTATTGTCTGTAGAATCATCTACAAAATCCGGATCCGATGTATAATCCGGTGCTTCCAGACTTTCCGGTTTATGGATCTGTCCTTCACCGGAGTAATCTGGTTCACTCCCAGATGCCAGACAAGGTGCCCCTGTTAAAAGGGCACCTGTCAGTATTATCTGAGAACAAAAGAGCATTGCTTTTTTGTTTCTTATCATCCATTAACCTTTCTCATTGCAGCTTCTACTACATGTCCTACAAGAACAGATGTAGTAACACTTCCAACACCGCCCGGTACCGGAGTGATTGCATCAACGATCGGTTCAACTGCTGCATAATCAACATCACCACAAAGTTTTCCTTCTGCATTTACGTTGATTCCTACGTCGATGATAGTCTGTCCTTCTTTTACATATTCCGCACCGACAACACCAGCACGGCCGGCTGCTACGATCACAATATCTGCCTCTCTTGCTACAGATGGCATATCCACTGTTCTTGTGTGACAGATTGTTACAGTTGCGTTTTTCTTAACCAGCATCATTGCTGCAGGTTTTCCAACAACAAGACTTCTTCCGATAACAACGGCTTTTTTGCCTGTGCAGTCGATTCCGTAGTGGTCAAGGATTTCCATGCATGCCTGTGGTGTACATGGTGGGAAACCGATTTTCTTTCCTGTATAAACACCGGACATAGAAAGATCTGTCATGCAGTCTACGTCTTTTTCTGCTGCAAGCGCATTCTCGATCACTGCCTGATCCAGATGTTTCGGAAGTGGACGGAACAGAAGAACGCCATGAATGTGGTCGTCTTTGTTTACTTTATCGATGGTTGCAAGAAGTTCTTCCTGAGTTACATCTCCCGGAAGAAGGATTTTTTCACATGCAACGCCCAGTGTTTCGCAACGTTTTGTTGCTCCTCTTTCATAAGAGATGTCACTTGGGTTTTCGCCAACACGGATGATGCACAGAGTCGGGTTTACACCCTTTCCCTGTAACTCAGCTACGTTTGCTTTGATTCTTTCGTTCAGTGCTGCTGTTACTTCTTTACCTAATAACTGCTTTGCCATTTTTTATATTTCCTCCGCTAATTTTGTTGCTGCTTATTTCAGACGTCCCAGAACGCTTTCGAATGTTTCATCTGCAATTTTGGTATATTTTTCAAGCATTGCATCTGCTTTTTTGTTCAGTTCTTCTGCGTATTCTCTGTCAGCCATGGATTTTGTGTTGATGTACACATTCAGGCTGGCACCTTTTAATGCTGCCTTGCAGAATGCTGCACCGACACCAGCATCGCTGATTGCAAGTTTGGATCCTTTTGCACCGAATTCCACAATCAGTTCGATTGCTTCGCAGCATTTTTCCATAATCTCCATCGGAACGGAACATGCATCTTTCAGCACGATTTCCATAACACGTGCTTTTTCTGCTTTTTCTTCTTCTGTTTCTCTCGGCATTCCATATGCTTTGGAAAGCGGCTCAAAAACCTCTGCATCTCTTTCAATCAGACGCAGAAAATCTTTCTGAAGCTGATCACATTTTGCTTTCAGTTCCCACATCTCGTCTTCAACATCTGCATATTTTTTCTTGCCTACTGTCAGGCTGCCTACCATGTTACCAAGTGCAGTTCCTACTGCACCAACCAGAGCAGACGCTCCGCCGCCACCCGGTACCGGGGCTTTAGAAGCGAGTACCTCTACAAATTCTGTACATGTGCTTGTGGAAAATCCCATTTTTTTATTTTCCTCCTGTAATAAAATAAGTCAAAACAAAAGGGGCATCCTTTTGAATTTTATTCTTTTTTATAAGATGGAAATCTTATATATCTTTTCTTTCTCAGGATAGATCCTGGGAACCTGTTCATATTTGGATTTTCAGGATAATTCCTGAGGACCTGTTCATATTTGGATTTTCAGGATAATTCCTGAGGACCTGTTCATATTTGTAAATATGAGAAAACCTGCGAGGGGAGGCGCTCAAAGTTGCGAAGGCCGCTCTCCCCTCGCGCACCCCACCTGGCCACGCAGAATAGGAATGTCAGCAATTGGTAGTCAACGTAGCATATCGCTACCAACACCATATATTCCCCGGTACTTGTCTATACAAGTATCACACGCATTGCCGAACTATTACATCTCCGCAACTTGCTCTTATCTTTTCAGCGGGGCCAAAAAGGGGGAGTCTGAGGGGGAGCTTCGGCCTTTCGCAACTATGAGATGCTCCCCCTCAGGGTTTTCACAGGTTGCCAAACCATTGACGGGCTGACGGGCAGTTCCCACCCTGTGCAACTATGAGATGCTCCCCCTCAGGTTTTTCACAGGTTGTCAAACCATTGACGGTTTGCAAGGAAGTTCCTTATATTTTTAGAAAAGTCCAGTAATTTTTCCGGTCTCATCTACATCGATTCTTTCTGCAGCCGGTACTTTCGGCAGTCCTGGCATGGTCATGATCTCGCCTGTCAGGGCTACAATGAATCCTGCGCCTGCGGAAATCTTCAGGTTACGTACAGTAACTTCGAAGTCTGTCGGTGCACCGAGTTTGGTCT